>WNFU01000050.1_pt1 | contig 225768 bp, 178 predicted proteins | sample 5400121 | NCBI WGS metagenome assembly WNFU01 (sample SAMN13153360, study PRJNA577476) | soil metagenome | isolation source: 100 cm soil or saprolite under grassland replicate 1 | place: USA:California | collected 2016-06-15
CCCGGCCAAGGAGGCGGGGCTTCCAAGAACTCCCCAGAACTAGACGCTCCCGATCCAGGCCCCCCCATCCCTAGCCACCCCGCCCCGAGCCGAAGGCCACGAGGGCTCGACTGTGCCCCGGCTCGTGCGGAACTCCTGGTTTTCGGGACGGGCCATTGACCCGGCGGCAAACGTCTTGTACCCTCGGCGCTTCAGGTATCCTTCCAGGGAGGTTGATGTGTCCACGCGCCTTCGGGCCCTCGGACTCGTGTCGGTTGCCCTCGTCGTACCTGCCGTGGCGAGCGCTCAGGTGGCCATCGAGCACCAGGACGTGGCCTGCATCGTGGCCGGCCAGTTCCCGGTGCTGGATGCGTGCTTCCGGCCCGGGCCGGACCTGGCGCGGGCGCGGGTGTACTTCCGCCCCGAGGGAGCCCCGAACTGGTACTACGTCGAAGCATCGACTCCAACCCCCCCGAAGGCGAACGACCCGGCGGAGCTCCTCTGCCGGCGCGCAACCTTGCCTAAGCCCAAGAAGAGCCTGCTGGAGAAGCACGTCGAGTACTACCTGGAAGCGACCGGGAAGCGATTGGAGAGCAGCCAGACGGAGACGTTCCGTCCTCTCGTGGTGAAGAACGAAGGGGAGTGCAAGAAGAAGGTGGTGGCGCCGTTCGTCCCCAACGCGGCGGTGCAGGTGTTCCCGGCGATGCCGGCGGCGTTCGCCGCGGGGGGTGGCTTGTCCGGGGCCGCGGTGGCGGCGGTGGTGGGGGCGGGAGTCGCGGGAGGCACGGGGGTCGTGGTGGCGGCGACGAACGGCGGGGGGCCGGCTCCCACCACGCTGGCTCCGGTGACCACCACGCAGCCTCCGATAACGGTGCCGGCCACCACGACCACCACGACGCTGCCGCCGGAGGTGGCCTTCGACCCCGTGTTCAAGGTGTTCAACAACGGGGTGCTGCAGACGGGAACGAAGATCGCGGGAACGGAGCCGTTGAAGCTCCGGTTCTACATGTGCGAGAGCACGGGGCCGCTGCGCCTGAGGTTCGGCGTTACGGTGAACGGTGGGCTGGCCACCGCGGGGTGCGACACGACGATCACGTTCACGACGAGGGGCTTCACGACCGGGCTCGGCGCGGTAGTGGCCTCGAGAAACGGGGTGGAGAGCAGGGGGACGAGTTACAGCGTGGTGATGCAGATCGTGTCGGACGGGCCGGGGAACAACCCCAAGGCGAATCAACCGCTCACGGTGGACGTGTCGGTCTTAATCACGATCGGCCAGGACAAGCTGATCGGTTTCAGAGGGCCGGTTCCGAGCCAGGCCAGCGCCCCGCAGCCGGCCGCCTGGGTCAGCGAGCTCGACATCCCCGGCGGTCGCGGCCAGGTCGTCCTGAACGGCAGCGACGCGACCTTCCCGGCCACGGGAGGCCGGGTGCCCCTGGCGGGCCGTCCGCGCTCCGGCGAGAACCGGGTCGAGGCCACGTTGGTCCAGGCCACGGGCCAGCCCGGGCTCTGGCGCTTCGAGCTGGGGGCTGACCAGTCCGTGACGCCCGGAAGTCTGCGGGTGATCGCGGGCCAGGTGGGGCTCGTCACACCCGATGCCCTCGTCTTCCGGATGAAGGGTCGGCCGGGCGAGCGCGTGGTGTTCACTTTCCGTTTCCGCTGATAGACAGAAAACACAGGTAAGCGTCGTATCTCACCGTTCCGGCGGGGACGCTCCTCCCGTTCGTGCGCCCCCTCACATTGACCGGTGATTGCACCGACTACCCTAAGGAAAGGCGTGGGTTTCCTCGACCCACGCAAAGCGCCGCGTCGTTCGGTCCGCGGAGGGCATTTGATGAGCCGGAGTGGACCCAGGAGTCGTGCGTCCTTCCTTGGCATCCTCCTCCTTCCCTTGCTCGTTCCCGGTGTTTCGTCCGCACAGCCGGTGGCCATCGAGCACGAGAGCGTCGCCTGCATCGTGGCGGAGCAGTTCCCGGTCCTGGACGCGTGCTTCCGGCCAGGCCCGAAGCTCGCGCGGGCGCGCGTCTACTTCCGCCCCGAGGGTGTTCCAAACTGGTACTACATCGAGGCCTCGCGCCCCGCGCCAACGCGGGTGACCGACCCTCCGGACCGGCTGTGCCGCCGGGCCACCCTGCCCCGGCCGAAGAAGAGCCTCCTGCAGAAGCACGTCGAGTACTACGTGGATGCAGTGGGGAAGGGGCTCGAGAGCAGCCAGACCGAGACCTACCGGCCGCTGGTCGTGAAGAGCCGAAGTGAGTGCAAGGACAAACCCTTCGCCGCCTTCATTCCCGACGCGGCGGTTTCGGTGCTTCCCTCGCTGCCGGCGGGGTTCGCGGGGGCAGGTGGGCTGTCCGGGACCACGGTGGCGGCCGTCGTGGGGGCCGGGGTGGCCGGGGTGACGGGCACGGTGGTCGCAGTGACGGGAGGAGGCGGCAACGCACCCGTGACGTCGACGACGCAGCCGCTGGCTCCGACGACGCAGCCTTCGGGCGTCATCGGCACGACCACCACGAGCACCCTGCCCTCGGTGACCCCGACGACCTCGACCACCACCACGAGCACGCTGCCCTCGCCCCCGACCACCTCCACGACGACGACCACAACGACGACACTGCCCGGTCCCTGCAGCACCGACGTCACTCCGCCCGCCGTGACCCTGACCAGTCCGACGGTTGGTTTGTTCTTCACCACTCTCCTGCCGGGGTCCTTCCCGGTGCCGTTCCGGGCCACCGCTACCGACCTGAACGGAGTTGCGCAGGTCGAGTACCTGCTCGATGTTCTGGTGGCGCTGCCCGGCGGACCCACCGGCCTGCGACCCATCCCCGGCGCCGTGTCGTCGACCCCCTCGAACTACCCCTTCGCCTGGTCGAGCGCCGCCGCCAGCAGCTTCCTCGGCCCGACCTGCACGATTGAGGCGGTCGTGGTCGCGAAGGCGACCGACAACTGCGGGAACGTCGGCACCGCGAGCAACCCGGGAATCATCACCGTCTCCAAGTGCCTTCTCGTGCCGCCGGTCTCGTTCCTGCGGCGTCCCGACGAGATCCGCTCCGAGCCGCCCGCTCAGACCCCCGCGGGCTGGGTGAGCCAGCTCGAGGTCCCGGGCGGCCGCGGGCAGGTGGTCTTGAACGGCAGCCAGGCTCTCTTTCCGAGCGCCGGCCGCGCGGTGCTGCCGGTCCGCGTGCCGTCCGGGGAGAACCGGGTAGAGGCCACCGTGGTGCAGGCGCAAGGCAGGCCCGGACTCTGGCGCTTCGAGCTGGGGCTCTCGGTCGAGCCCGGCAGCCTGCGCGTGATCGCGGGCGAGGCGGCCCTAGTCACGGCCGACGCGATCGGGTTCCGGTTCAAAGGCCGGCCCGGGGAGCGGGTGGTGTTTACCTTCCGCGCGCAGCGCTGACGGCCGGGCCTCCCGTCGCGCTCCGCGGCCGGGTCACCGCTGCTTGAAGGCCCGCTGGTCTTCCGCGGCGAGCCGGGCCAGCCGGCCCACCGCCTCCGACTGCAGCCGGAGGTCCCGGGCCGTGCGGGCAGGCAGCTCCAGCACCTGCTGGAGCTGGGCCATCGCCTCCCGCGGCTTCTTCCTGCGCTCGAGGGTGAGGGCGAGTTGGTAGCGGACGAAGGGATCGTCGCGATCGAGCTCGATCGCCACGGCCAGCAGCCGCTCCGCGTCCTCGAGCGAGCCCTTGGGGAGGCCGCCGAAGAGGCCGCTCGCGATCCCGCGCACGAACCAGCCGAGGCTCGAGAGTTCGCGGTAGGTGATTCCGAGGACCGCGTAGGCGGGTGCGAAGCACGGGTCGATGACCAGGGCCCGGCGCGCGGCGGCCTCGATCTCGCGGGCGAGGCGCACCTTCTCCGGGCCGTCGCGGAAGGCGATGAGGTTGGCGTAGGTGGCGGCCACCCAGTAGTGGCTCTCGGGCTCGTCGGGGCGCGTGGCGCGGAGGGCTTCCGCGAACCGCAGGGCCCGCGCGAAGAACGCCTCGGCCTCGGGTCCCGTGGCCGCCTCCCCCTGCGCGTTCAGGACCTGGGCCAGCGCGAAGCGGGCCTCCACGGCGTCCGGATCGAGACCCAAGGCGCGCTCGTACACCGCCGCCGCCCCTGCGTCGTCGAAGGCGTCCTGGCGCTCGACGCCCTGCGTGAGGGCCTCCAGGTACTCCGGGCACGGGCCCCCGGGCCCCCTGGGTGCAGGGGGGCCGTCGGCCGCGGCCAGCCAGAGCGCGAGGGCGAGCGCGGTCATGCGCCCTGAAGCCTGCCCGATGTCGAGGCGCGCGTAAAGCCGGAGGGCCCGTCTGTTAGCATCGGGCGCACACATGGGGCTCCCGCAGGGCGCGGCGGACGCTTTCACACGCTACCGGCGGGCCATTGCGCTCGCCTGGCTCCTGGCCGCGGCGGCCCTGGTGCCGGCGGCCCTGCGCGTCGAGGACCATCTCGAGGTGTCGTCGCGGCCCGTGGGGAGCGAGTCCGCCGAGGTCGACCGCATCCTGGCCCAGCGTTTCGCCTCGCCGTTTGCCCGGAGCGCGGTCCTCGTCGCCACCGGCGTGCCCGGGCCCGGACGCCCGGAAGGCCTCGCGCTGCTCCGGGAGATCGTGGCCGCGCTGCAGGCGGAGCCCGGCGTCACCCGCACCTTCTCGTTCCTCGACCAGGCGGACGCCTACTTCGAGGGAGCGGGCGCGGCCGGCACCTTCCTCGTGGTGGGCCTCGACCCGGGGGGCGGCCGGGCCGACCAGCTCCTGCCGGCGCTGCGCGCGGCCACGGCACGGCTCACGGAGCGCCTTCGGGCACGCCATCCCGGAGCGGCGCTGCGCTGGACTGGCGAGACCGCCATCAACGTCGACCTGTGGCGGACCAGCATCGACGAGGCCCGGGCCGCCGAGCGGCGGGCCTTGCCCCTCACCCTCGGGCTGCTCCTGCTCGCGTTCGGCTCTGTGGTGGCGGCGCTCCTACCGGTGCTCACCGGTGTGCTCGCGGTCACCCTGGCCCTGGGCGCGGCGGGGCTCGTGGGGACGCGCTGGCCGCTCTCGATCCTGATCGTCCCCGTGGTCTCGATGCTGGGCCTCGCCCTCGGCATCGACTACGCCCTGCTCACGGTCAGCCGCTTCCGCGAGGCGCGGCCCCCCGGGGTCCCGTCCTCGGCCGCCGAGGCCGCTCGCCATGCCGGAGGGACGGTCGCGCTCTCCGGGGCGGCGGTGGCCATCGGCTTCGCGGCCCTCTCCCTCGTCCCCATGAACGAGCTCCGGTCCGCCGCCCTGGGAGGGTTGCTCGTGGTGGCGGTAGCGGTTCTCCTGGCCGCGACCCTCCTGCCCGGCCTCCTCGCCTGGCTCGGGCCCCGCCTCGAAGGGGGCCGCTTCCTGAGGGTGGGCGACGGGGCGGGGGCCGAGCGATGGCGGGCCTGGGCGCGGCGCGTGGTGGCCCACCCCTGGCTCGTGCTGGTCGCGGCGGGCGCGCCGGTCCTGCTCCTCGCGGCCCAGGCCGTGCGCCTCAACCCGCGCGTCCCCAGCGGCACCTGGCTGCCCCCGCGGATGGAGTCGGCCCAGGGCCTGCGCGACCTCGCGGCCATGGGCCGCGGGGGAGTGGTGGACGCGATGCGGGTCGTCCTCGAGCTGCCCCCGGAGGCGTCGGCGGTGAGCCAGGAGGGCTGGGAAGCCCTGCGGCGGCTGGTGGACGCCCTCGGGCGCGACCCACGCGTGGCCCGCGTGCAGTCGCTCTTGGCCATCGTGGGCGAGGGGGAGAACGAGCTGGCCCGGGCCGCGCTGGTACCGGCCGTCGTGAAGCGGACGTTCCTGAGCGAGGAAGGCGACGCGGTACTTCTCGAGGTGGTTCCCCGCGAGCGGCTCTCCGGCCCCGCCCTCGCCGACTTCGTGCGGGAGCTGCGACGGCGCGACGTGCCGGCGCTCACGGGTCTTCCGGGCACGCGCATCCGCATCGGCGGCCTGCCCGCCTTCAACGTCGACTACGAAGACGCGGTGGCCGGCCGCTCGGCGCTCGTGGTGGGCCTGGTCTTGGCCACCACCCTCCTCGCCCTCTTCCTCGCCTTCCGCTCCGTGCTCGTGCCCTTGAAGGCGGTGGCCCTCAACCTCCTCGCGGTGGCCGGGGCCTTCGGAGCGCTCGTGCTCGTCTTCCAGGATGGCTGGGGAGCGGGGTGGCTGGGCCTCGCGCAGCCCCTCGACGGCGTGTTCCCGCTCGTGCCCGTCCTCGTCTTCTGCACGGTCTTCGGCCCCAGCATGGACTACGAGGTGTTCCTGGTCGCGCGGGTCGCGGAGGCGCGGCGCTCCGGCCTCGACGAGGGCGAGGCCCTGGCCGAGGGCCTGGCCCGCACGGGGGGCGTGATCACGAGCGCGGCCGCGATCATGATCGCGGTCTTCGCCGCCTTCACCCAGGGCGGCTTCGTGCTGGTCAAGATGCTGGGCTTCGCCCTGGCGGTGGCCGTCTTCCTGGACGCCACCGTCATCCGCGTCGCCATCGGCCCCGCGCTGCTGCGGCTGGCCGGCCGCCGGAACTGGTGGCCGGGCGAACGGTAGGCAACCAGCCCCGTTGATCCCCTTGGCGAGAGGAGACTAGACTCGTGCCCATGGCGCGGAGCGAAACGTGTAGCGGCGTTCCCCTCCCCCTCCGTGGGGAGGGATAGGGTGGGGGGTCGACAATGAGCGCCGAAGCGTCCGATCCCCTCCTCGAGACGCTGGTCAACGACTTCGGGGGGAACTACGTCTTCGCGCTCGACGTGCTGGAGCAGTACCGGAGCGACCGGCACTCGGTGGACGCGAGCTGGCGTGAATACTTCGACAAGGCCCTGGGCGTTCCCTCCGCGCCCGAGCCGCCCTCCCGCGGGAAAGGAGGGGACGGCGCGAGCGGGCGAGGGGCGGTCGTGGCGAAGGAGTCCGCGCGCAAGGGGACCCTGGTGCGCCAGGAGCCGGCGGCCGTCTCCGCCCGCGACCGGTCGAAGGCGGTGGCCATTCCCGCGATCCTGCCCGGCGACATCGCCCAGCCGATCCGCGGGGGCGCGGTGCGGATCGTGGAGAACATGGAGCAGAGCCTCTCCATCCCCACCGCGACCTCCATCCGCACGATCCCCGTCCGCACCCTGGAGGAGAACCGGCGGATCCTCAACAAGCACCGCGAGTCGCTGGGGAAGAGCAAGATCAGCTTCACCCATCTCGTGGCCTGGGCCATCCTGCGAACCCTCGACACCTTCCCGCGCCTGAACGACGCCTACGCGGAGCTGGAGGGGCAGCCCCACCGCATCCAGCGCGACGTGGTGCGCCTGGGGATCGCGGTGGACGTGCAGAAGAAGGACGGCACCCGCACCCTCCTGGTGCCGAACGTCAAGGACGCGGGGAAGATGGACTTCGCGGCCTTTCTCCAGGCCTTCGACGATCTCGTTGGCCGCGCGCGCAAGGGGTCGATCTCCCCCGACGACTTCATCGGCACCACGATCTCCCTCACCAACCCCGGCACCGTGGGCACGAGCTCCTCGGCTCCCCGCCTCATGCCCGGCCAGGGGCTGATCGTCGCCACCGGGGCCCTCGACTACCCGGCCGAGTACCGCTCCATGGCCCCCCGCACCCTGAGCCTGCTCGGGATCAGCAAGGTCATGACCGTGACCTCGACCTACGACCACCGGATCATCCAGGGCGCGGAGTCCGGGCTCTTCCTCGCCCGCATGGAGGAGCTGCTCCGGGGCGAGGACGGCTTCTACGAGCGGATCTTCGAGGACCTCGGCCTGCCCCACCGCCCGGTGAAGTGGGAGATGGACGAGCATCCCGGCCTCTTCGGCCCCTCCGGCAGCAAGGAGGAGGTGGAGAAGCAGGCCCGGGTCCTGCAGCTCATCCACGCCTTCCGGGTGCGCGGCCACCTGGTGAGCGACCTCGACCCCCTCGACTCCAAGCGCACTCCCCACCGCGACCTCGACCCCGCGACCTACGGGCTCACCCTCTGGGACCTCGACCGCGAGTTCATCACCAACGGCCTCTCCGGGAAGGACAAGGCGACCCTGCGCGAGATCCTGGAGGTCCTGCGCGAGACCTACTGCGGGACCATCGGCGTCGAGTACATGTACATCGCCGACCCCGAGCGCAAGGACTGGCTCCAGGATCGCATGGAGTCCACCCGCAACTACCCGGCCCAGGACGCGGCCAGCAAGCGGCGCGTGCTGGAGAAGCTCGTGGAGGCCGAGAGCTTCGAGCGCTTCCTGCACGCGAAGTACGTCGGCCACAAGCGCTTCTCGCTGGAGGGGGGCGAGGCCCTGATCCCGCTCCTCGACCGGATCCTGAACGACGCGGCCCAGCAGGGGGTGGACGAGGTCGTGATCGGGATGCCGCACCGGGGCCGGTTGAACGTGCTCGCGAACACGGTGGGCAAGCCCCTGGCCCAGATCTTCTCGGAGTTCGAGGGCAACGTGGACCCCGACTCGATCCAGGGATCGGGCGACGTCAAGTACCACCTGGGCGCGACGGGCACCCATCACGCGGACACCGGGGAGACCCTGACCGTGAGCGTCGCCCCCAACCCCAGCCATCTCGAGTTCGTCGACCCCGTGGTCGAGGGCATGGTGCGGGCCAAGCAGGACGCGCTGGGCGACCGCGACCGGGCGCGGGTGATCCCCCTCCTCATGCACGGCGACGCCGCCTTCGCCGGCCAGGGGATCGTGGCCGAGACCCTGAACCTCGCCGGCCTCGAGGGCTACCACACCGGCGGGACCATCCACGTGGTGGTGAACAACCAGATCGGCTTCACCACCCTGCCCCACGACGCGCGCTCCTCGACCTACTGCACCGACGTGGCGAAGATGGTCCACGCGCCCGCCATCCACGTGAACGGAGACGATCCCGAGGCGGTGACCTACGTGGCCGGCCTCGCCCTCGAGTACCGCCAGCGCTTCAAGCAGGACGTGGTGGTCGACCTCGTCTGCTACCGGCGCTGGGGCCACAACGAAGGGGACGAGCCGAGCTACACCCAGCCCCTCATGTACTCGAAGATCAAGAGCCACACCTCGGTGGCCCATCTCTACGGCGACCAGCTCGTCCGCCAGGGGGTGATCGGCCGGGCGGACCTCGAGAAGCTCTGGACGGAGAAGAAGGCGGAGATGCAGCGGGAGGGCGAAGCGGGGCCCCTGGCCCGGATCGCCAAGCGGGCTCCCGCCCTTCCCGCGCCGGTGGACGCCTCGGCCATGTGGGGCCGGCTCAAGACCGTCCTCCGGGTCCTGGGCTCGCTGCCCGAGGGATTCGAGATCCACCCCAAGCTCGTCCCCTTCGTGAGGAAGCGCGCGGAGCTGCTGGAGGGCAAGGGGGAGGCGGACTGGTCCACCGCGGAGTCCCTCGCCTTCGGCACCCTGCTCCTCGAAGGGGTCCCCGTGCGCCTCTCCGGGCAGGACTGCGGCCGCGGCACCTTCAGCCAGCGCCACGCGATCCTCTACGACGTGCGCACCGGCCGGGAGCACGTCCCCTTGAACGGCGTGGCCCCCGCCGGCGTGCGCTTCGAGGTCCACGACAGCCTGCTGTCCGAAGCCGCGGTCATGGGCTTCGAGTTCGGCTACTCGGTGGCCGAGCACCGCGCGCTCGTGATGTGGGAGGCCCAGTTCGGCGACTTCATGAACGGGGCCCAGGTGATCATCGACCAGTTCCTGGCCGGTTCCGAGACCAAGTGGGGCCAGCCCACCGGCCTCGTCCTGCTTCTCCCCCACGGCCACGAGGGGCAGGGGCCCGAGCACTCGAGCGCCCGCATCGAGCGCTTCCTGACCCTGTGCGCCGAGGACAACATGCGGGTCGTCTACCCCTCGACCCCGGCCTCCTACTTCCACCTGCTGCGCTGGCAGGGGCGGGACCCCGTCGAGAAGCCGCTGGTGGTCTTCACTCCCAAGAGCCTGCTGCGCCACCCCCGCTGCGTGTCGGCCCTGGGCGATCTGGCCGAGGGCGCCTTCCGGCCGGTGATCGACGATCCCGCGGCCGACCCGGGGCGGGTGAGCCGGGTGGTGCTCACGAGCGGCAAGCTCTACTTCGACCTGCAGAAGGGCCGCGAGGAGCAGCGCGCCGAGCACGTGGCCCTCGTCCGCCTCGAGCAGCTCTACCCGTTCCCCTCGGCGGAGCTGGCGCGGGTGCTGGCGCAATACGCGATGGGCGCCGAGCTGGTGTGGGCCCAGGAGGAGCCGCGCAACATGGGGGCCTGGCGCTTCCTGCGCGAGCGCGTCCTGGACGGAGACCTGCGCGATCCCGGCGAGCGCGTCCTGCGCTACGTGGGCCGCGACGCGAGCGCGTCCCCTGCGCCGGGCTCGCACAAGGTGCACGTTCTCGAGCAGGAGGCCATCGTCACCGAAGCGCTGCGCCCCTAAGGCCTGCGCGCGCTCGCCAGAAGCGCCATCGACTCGGGGCCCAGGTACCGGCCCAGGAGGTGGCCCCAGGTCCCCGATCCCTTGAGCATGCGGATGTGCTCGTTGAGCTGGTCGCGCAGGGTGGTGTCGTCCTTCCGGACCGCCCAGGCGTGACGTCCCGGGGGGCCGAGGAACAGGCTCGCGCGCAGCTCGGGGTGCTTCTTCTGGACGAGGGCGAGGGACGAGATCTCCATCACCACCGCGGCGATCTGGCCCGAGAGCAGCGCCTGCACCATGTTGCGGGAGTCGACGAAGGGTACGGTGCGGTTCGCGGGGACGCGGGCCTGGGCGGCCGCCTCGGCCCAGCTCGATCCGGTGACGACGCCCACTCTCTGCATCCGCAACTGCTCCAGGCTCTGGATGGAGCCCCGGGAGGCCAGGGTGGCCACCACGTGGCGCGTGGGCAGCAGCTCCTCGGTGAAAGCCACCAGCTCCCGGCGGGCCTCGGTGTCCACCATGCCGAGGATCACGTCGCCCTGACCCGCCCTGAGGGTGGGAATGATCTGCTCGAAGTTCGTGACGGGCACCACCTCGAGCCGCCGTCCGTGCAGCCGTGCGAAGCTCTCGATCATCTCGCGCTCCAGGCCCGGCGCCGAGCCGGGCTCGAAGGAGAACATCTCCGGCTCCTCGTCGGCGGCGACCAGGACGCGCAGACGCTTCGCGGAGGGCGCCGCTCCGGCCGGCCGCAGAGCGGTCGTGAGCACGGCCAATACGAGGCCGGCGGCGCTGGCCGCCCGCCGGATGCGCCTCGGGTCTTCCATCGTGCCTCCTCGTCCCCTCTCGTGTCCGAAAGGCGGACGTCCGAGGAGTCCTTTTGACCCCCCGGGTCCGTCAAAGCAAGGGCCGGACCAGGGTGCGAAGCGATCGGTCAGCGGCCCACCGCCGAAAGCTCGGACGAGCCTCCACCAGGTCGGCGACCGGGGCCAGGAACGCCTCGGAGAGCTGATCGATCCCTGGGGGGGTGAAATGGCAGGCGTCGATGAAGAGGGCGGGGTCGGTGAGCCGCTGGTGGACGAGCACGCAGTTGATGCCGTGGCGGGTGATGAACTCCACGAGGAGGGCGTTGTGGCGGGCCAGGATGGCCGAGTAGGTCGCCCAGGAGCGGAGTGGGAAGTGCCGGGTCCAGAAAGCGACGCTCGTGTCGAGGTGCTGCCGGAACTCCTCGTTGGCTCGCTGGGCGTCGGGGGCCGCGAAGGTGGCCGTGAGGTAGGCGACGCCCCTCTGTCGACAGCGCCGGTCCATCTCCTCGAAGCGCCGGAGGGTTCCCCGGATGTCGGGCTCCAGCACCCCGGGGTCGAAGCCGAGCAGCCGCTCGAGGAGCAGGCTGTCGTAGAGGCGCCGGCGCCACGGGTGCCGGGCGGCGTAACGGGGGAGGTGGAGCCACGCGATGTCGTTGATGGCCTCGTACTGAACGATCACGTCCGGGTCGAAAGACAGGAGCTTGTCCAGCCACCCCAGCCAATCCTCGCTGTCGACGCCGCTCACCCCGAGGTTCAGGACCTCGAGGGGCAGCCCCGGCCAGCGGCGGCGCAGCTTGGCCTCGAGGAGCGCGGGGTAGGTCTCGTCGTTGGTGCGCCCGGCCACGGTGGTGGAGCCGCCGATGCAGAGGACCCGTACCGTCCCCGCGGGCTTCTCCGGCGAGAACTCCCGGGTGCGGTAGCCGAGGCGGTTGATCGCGATGACGAACCGCTCGCCCCCCGCCTGAAGCTCCACCCGCGCCCCGGGCTCGTACTTGCGCCAGGGCTTGTGCCAGAGGCTCCGGTCGCCCGCGTTCATCTCCGCGCTGTTGGCGAAGAAGACGTTGCCGGCCCGGAAGCTGGCCGAGGCCTTCCAGGCCCGCTCCCACCGGATCCGCAGCCAGAGCTCGCCGGCGAGGCCGAAGATCGCGAGCCCGGCCAGGCCCAGCCAGAGGGCGGCAAGGGCTCGCCGCACCGCGGGCGAGAGACGCGGGCGGGGAGCATCGAGCATTTCCGCATCGTGCCACAACTCAGGGGGACGGAGGCACTCCTCACCCCGGGTGATATAATTCGAGTTTGTCGGCTTTCTGAGGGCTGGCGAAGGCTCTCCCCAGAGGTACAAGGCCACTCATGGCGACCCTAGAAGCACCCCCGAGGCGAAAGAAGGAAGTCCTCGAGTCCGCCGTCATACGCTTCGCCGGCGATTCCGGCGACGGCATGCAGATCACCGGCAGCCAGTTCACGAACACCACGGCCCTCTTCGGCAACGACCTGGCCACCTTCCCGGATTTCCCGGCCGAGATCCGCGCCCCCGCGGGGACGCTCCCGGGGGTCTCGGGCTTCCAGGTCCACTTCGGAGCCAAGGACGTCTTCACCCCGGGCGACGCCGTCGACGTCCTCGTCGCGATGAACCCGGCCGCGCTCAAGACCAACATCGGCGACCTCAAGCGGGGGGGGATCCTCATCGTCAACGTCGACAACTTCAAGGAAGTCGACCTCAAGAAGGCGCAGGTGGCGGTGAGCCCGCTGGAGGACCGCTCCCTCGAGGGCTACCGGCTCTTTCCGGTGGAGCTGACCAAGCTCACCCGGCTCGCCCTGCGCGACCTCGGCCTCGACGCCAAGAGCATGGACCGGTGCAAGAACTTCTTCGCCCTCGGCATGTGCTACTGGCTCTACAACCGGTCCATGGATCCGACCTACCGGTGGCTGGAGGACAAGTTCTCGAAGAAGCCGGTGCTGGCCGAGGCCAACAAGCTGGCCCTGAAGGCGGGCTACGCCTACTGCGACGCCACCGAGGCCTTCCAGGTCAGCTACGAAGTCCCCCCCGCGAAGCTCGCTCCGGGGGTCTACCGGAACCTCTCGGGGAACACCGCGCTCGCCCTCGGCTTCGTGGCCGCCTCCCAGAAGGCGGGGATCCCGCTCTTCCAGGGCTCCTACCCGATCACCCCCGCCTCGGACATCCTCCACGAGCTCTCGATGTACAAGGAGTTCGGGGTCATGACCTTCCAGGCGGAGGACGAGATCGCGGCCATGACCTCGGCCATCGGGGCCGCCTACGGAGGCGCCCTCGCCATCACCACCACTTCCGGCCCCGGCATGGCCCTCAAGATGGAGGCGATCGGCCTCGCGATCGCGGTCGAGCTGCCGATCGTGATCTGCGACATCCAGCGCGGGGGCCCCTCCACGGGCCTGCCCACGAAGACCGAGCAGGCCGACCTGCTCCAGGCCCTCTTCGGCAGGAACTCCGAGGCCCCGGTGCCGGTGCTCGCCGCCGCCACTCCCGGCGACTGCTTCTGGGTCGCCCTCGAGGCCAGCCGCATCGCGATCAAGTACATGGTCCCGGTGATCGTGCTCTCCGACGGCTACCTGGCGAACGGGGCCGAGCCCTGGCGCATTCCGGAGCTGTCCGAGCTGCCGGAGATCCCGGTCCGGTACCGCACGGAGCCCGAGGGCTTCCTCCCCTACGCCCGCGACCCGCAGACCCTGGCCCGGCCCTGGGCCGTGCCCGGCACCCCCGGCCTCGAGCATCGGGTGGGCGGCCTGGAGAAGCAGGAGGGCACCGGCAACGTGAACTACGAGCCGCTGAACCACGAGCGCATGGTCCACCTGCGCGCGGCCAAGGTGGAGGCGGTCGTGCAGGACGTCCCCGACGTGGTCCCCGCGGGCGATCCGGAGGGCGATCTGCTGCTCGTGGGCTGGGGCTCGACCTACGGCTCCATCACCGCGGCCCTGCGCGCCCAGCGCGAGAAGGGCCGCCGCATCGGGCACGTCCACCTGCGCCACCTGCACCCCCTCCCGAAGAACCTGGGCGAGGTGCTGAAGCGCTATCGGAAGGTGGTGGTGCCCGAGATGAACCTGGGCCAGCTCCGGTGGGTGCTGCGCGCGAAGTACCTGGTGGACGCCCAGGGCCTGAACAAGGTGCAGGGCAAGCCTTTCAAGCAGTCCGAGATCGAGGCCAAGATCGAAGAGGTGTTGAGCCGATGACCGCGACGCTTCCCGTCTACACGAAGAAGGACTTCCAGACCGACCAGGAGGTGCGCTGGTGCCCCGGCTGCGGGGATTACGCGATCCTCTCCGCCGTGCAGTCGGTCTTCCCCGAGCTGGGGATTCCGCGGGAGAAGTTCGTGGTGGTCTCGGGGATCGGCTGCTCCAGCCGCTTCCCCTACTACATGAACACGTTCGGCTTCCATACCATCCACGGCCGCGCCCCCGCGGTGGCCACCGGCATCAAGCTCACCCGGCCCGAGCTCGAGGTGTGGGTGGCCACGGGGGACGGCGACGCGCTCTCCATCGGCGGCAACCACACGATCCACATGCTCCGGCGGAACGTGGGGCTCAAGATCCTGCTCTTCAACAACCGGATCTACGGCCTCACCAAGGGGCAGTACTCGCCGACCTCGGAGCTGGGCAAGAAGGCCAAGTCCACCCCCTACGGCTCGGTGGACCGGCCCTTCAACCCGCTCTCCCTCGCCCTCGGCGCCGAAGCCACGTTCGTGGCCCGCTCGGTCGACGTGTTCCAGCCACACCTCAAGGCCGTGCTCAAGGCGGCGGCTGCCCACCAGGGCTCCGCCTTCGTGGAGATCCTGCAGAACTGCAACATCTTCAACGACGGGGCTTGGGAGAACCTGACCGAGAAGGACCTGCGCGACGACCACACGATCGCGATCGAGCACGGCCGGCCCCTGGTCTTCGGCAAGAACCGCGACAAGGGAATCCGGAGGAACGGCCTCGAGCTGGAGGTGGTCAAGCTGGCGGACGGGGTGACCGAGAACGACCTCATCGTCCACGACGAGAGGAACCCGAACCCCGCCTACGCGTTCCTTCTCTCGCGCATGGACGCCACCCCGGGCTTCCCGACCCCCCTCGGCGTGCTGCGCGCCGTGGACGCCCCGCGCTACGAGGACGGGATGACCGAGCAGATCCGCGCGGTGATGTCGAAGAAGGGCAAGGGCAACCTGGCCGAGCTCCTCCGGGCCGGCGACACCTGGGAAGTGAAGTAGCGAGCCGCGACTTTCGCCTCACTTTTCCTCTTGACACTCGCGGAGCCGGGGATCATCTTAGGGATGCAGTGGGTGTCCGCCGCCCGCCGAACGAGCGGGACGAGGAAAAGTGGGCACCTCGATGGTCGTCGTCGAGGCGTGATCGTCCCCACCCGGGAGCGGTTCCGGCGCATCGGGACGGTCACCGTGAGGCGCTTCGTAGGTTTCCAGGAGGTACCTATGGAAGCCATGGGGACTCCGCCGGGCCACTGAGGGGCCGAAGAGGCCCGTGCTGACCGCAAAAGAGTGAAATGGACGCACCCATGGTGCGTCGGGCAGCATGCCCAAGAAACTCACGACCCGGGAGCGAAGCCTCCCGGGTCTTTTTTTCGGGTGTCTTTTGGAGTCGGCTGGAAAGCGGAGGTTCATTCGCGACTTTCTCCCACCGTGTGCACGGAGCCGGGTTACCTGGAGATGCGGCTGAAGCGCATCACGGCCGCGGGGATCCCGCCACCGGTCGCGGAAGAGCTGAAGGCGCACTGCGCCGCTCTCGCACAGAGGAAGTGACTTCGCGCCCCGCGATTGACCCCCGCCGACGCGGGTACCGCTCGGCCTATCGGCTCAGCGGCGCGAGGGTGTACCGGACCGGGCCCTCGTCGGTCTCGATCACCACGTCCGTGGATTCCACCGACTTGATGATCCCGTCGGCCAGGCGGTCGCCCGGGCGGTAGGCGTTGAGCACGCCGGTCGGGGAGTAAGCGAAGGCGATCCAGCTGTCGCCCGCGGAGGCGACCCCCGCCAGCTCGAACTCCATCACCGCCAGGTCCTGGGGCCCGAGGACGAGCCGCCGCTCCGGGGTCGTCCCCGCCACCGGGGCCAGCGTCTCCTGCGCGACGGTCTTGCGCTCGAGGACGCGACGGCCCTCCTCGATCCGCTCGGAAAGCCCCACCGCCTCCAGCACCGCCGCCCGGAGGTCGAGCACCGGCACGTCGCGCGCCCACAGGCTCACCCGCCCCAGGAAGCCGGGCGGTCCCAGGGCGGCCAGGCTCGGCTCCATGTCGGTCATCACCGCGAGCAGCTCGCGCACCTCGACGCGCTTCAAGGCGAAGCTCGCGGCGGGCGTGCCCCCCGAGGGCGAGGGCCGCACCGGCAGCTTCGCGGACGAGACGCGGCGCACGGGGCCCGAGTCGGCCACGTCCACCCCCGACCTCTCGATCGCGAGGAGCGCCTCCTCGAGGGTGAGCCGCGAGAGGTCGGCGCTCACCCGGCCCGTGACCTCCCCGTCCACCAGGAAGCCCTGGGCGGTCAGGAGGTGCAGGATGCGGAAGACGTCGGCGAAGTCCACCTCGCGCAGCCGGACCGTGAGCGGACCCTTGCCCGGGGCCTTCTGGCTCGGGGCCTTCACGACTACCGCGCGGGCGGGGTCGCGGTCGGCGCGGCAGGGCGCGTCGTCCTGGTCGAAGGGATCCTCGGCCGGCAGAGGCAGCTCCGCGTCGGTCCCGGCCACCGGGCTCCTGCCCCGGACCTCGAACCGGTGGCAGGCCCCCTGGCGCGCCATTAGGAACTCCGCCACCCGGAAGAACCCGCGCTCGAAGCGGCTCTGCAGCACGCGCAGCGGCCCCTCTCCCACCGCCAGGCCGCGCACGAGGAACTCCTCCCCCAGGGATGCGAAGTTGAGGACCACCGGGCGGTCCCGGGTGATCGCCGCGAGCTCGGAAAGGAAGAGACGCGGGTTGCGGCGGGCGCGGCGAAGCTGGACCACCGTGTCCGACTTGGCGAGGGCCAGGGCCTGGTCGCGGTAGTAGGCATCGAGGGCCGGTCGCGGCACGCCCGTGGGCCGGGTGCGGACCTCCGGCGGGGCGGGCAGCGGCGCCTTGGCGGGCCGGAAGGGCAGCCGCAAGACCGCCGCCATCTTGATCACGTCCTCGGTGGTCGCGGACAGGGTCAGGCTCTCCACGTCGATCAGCCGCGCCGACAGCGCGACCCGCCGGAAGAAACGGTCGACGTCGGCGAACCGGCCGAACGCGGCCACGTCCACGATCACGTCGCCGCGGGCGCCCGCTTCCGCCGGCGGCCGGACCAGGAGGGAAACGCGGCCGAGCTTGGCCCCCTCGGCCAGCTCGCGCACCAGCGCCTGGTCGGCGGTGGGGGTCGGCCCGTCGGGGAGGATGCGCCGCAGGGTCTCGAGCCGCCGGTCGAGGAGCAGCCGCTCCTCGTTGAAGGGCCGCGCGGGCTGGGCCGCCAGGAGGGCGAGGACGGCGACCAGCATCAGCGCGCGCGCAGGGACCAGCGGTGGCCCGTGCTCGTGCAGTTTCCGAGGTCGACGTCGTTCTGGAAGACCTGGACCTCGCCGGACATGGTCCCGTCCTGGATTTCGCCCCGGCCCCCGCTCGCTGCCGACACCGTTCCCGTTCCCACGTTCCGCAGGAACAAGGCGAAGGCAGACCCGAACTCCACCGCCTGCTGCTGGGTCGAGATCGAGCCCCGGACCACCCTCGTCGAAGTGAACTGCATGTCCATCGCGAGCCCGGAGTCGCCACCCGGGAGCGTCACGCGCAGGTTGGCGCTCGGTGGGCTGCCGGTCTGTCCGGGCTGCTGGGCCACGACGGCGGTCTGGTAGGGGCCGGCCGGGAAACCGCAGGCCGCCGCCGGGATGATCACGAGGTCGTAGTTGCCGGTGACCGGTCCCGGCGTCGAGTCGGGATTCATGCCGGAGTCCTCACCGCACGCTCCGAGGGCGAGAACGAGCAGCAGGACGGGGGGTTTGTTCATGGCTGCACGTTCAGGATCTCGACCGCGTCGATGTCGGCGCCTTCGCTGTCGGTGCCCCCCGGGCAGGGAAACAGCTCCCCGTCCTCCACCCGGAAGTAGCGTGCCTCCTCCAGCCCGGCCTTGCCCAGGTCGAACGTGCACACGCGCGAGTACTCGCGGGCCGGGGGGCGATTGCCGCAAAACTTCCGCGACTCCACGAGCACGTAAGGCCCGTCGGGGGTGCCCGAGGCGTAGAGCGTGACCGGCTCCCCCGACACCGACTGGAAGACCCGCACGTCGTCACCCGTTCCGTCGACCGCGCAGCCCCCCATGTCCACGGTCACGTGCCCCCCATCCCCCAGGCTCATGAAGCCGTAGTAGGGGCCGCGCGGGGCCAACTGCCCGGCATTTGGCTCGCCCAGCACCTCTTGCGGGTCGTTGTAGTGGTTCTGCGCGAGCGTGCAGGCGGGCAGCCACCAGTCCACCACCGACTTGGCCCAGGGGCTCTGGCCGGTCGCGCAGGAAACCGCGGGCAGGCGGAAGGTCGTGCTGTCGGAGACGACCTCGCTACCGCTCGCGGTCCGCCCGGTTGCGCGCCAGGCAAGCAGCGCCCCTCGCAGCAGCGGCCGGTCGAAGCGGTTAGAGGTGGTGCCACTGCCCGCGGCCACGGTGACGCTCGCCACCTCATGGTCTGTGCTCGCCACCGCCACCCGGAACGTGTACGTCACCCCGCTCCCGTCGAAGCCCTGCGCGTTGCGGACGGTGAAGATGGGAGAGTCGCTCGACACGCGGGCGCCGTTCACCGGCTCGACCGGGACCGGGCGGGGGCCGAGGCCGTCGGTCGAGGAGTCGCAGGAAGCGAGGAGGAAGGCCGCCAGAAGAAGAGGAAGGGTTGCGCCCGCTCGCCGACTCGTGTTCTTCACCGATCCGGAGGGCATGCTACAGTACCCTTTGCGGACCGGTCAAACCACGGAGACGATTCTTGACCATGACGCTGCGCCGCGTCGCCCTCTCGACCCTGCTCCTCGTGCTCGTGCTCGCGCCCTCGGCGCGGGCCCAGGAGCCGCTCCGCGTGCGGGTGACGCCCGCAGTCGCCCCCTGCGTGACTGCGGCCAGCCCGACCTGGCCGGGGGCTCGGGTCGCGGTCGAGACCGCGGGCCTGCGCGACCCCGGACCGGCCGACGTCCTCGTGGGAACGGGCGTCGAGATGACGCGGGCCCTCGAAGGCGGGCAGGGCGTGGTCAACAGCGACGTCGAAATCGCCGAGATCCCGTGGGTGCTCTCGGTCGCTTCTGGGAACCCGCTGCGGGTGCGGAGCCTCGCCGAGGCCCGGGAGAAGGGCGTCGAGGTGGTCGTGCTCGGCGGTCCCGCCGCCTACGAGGCCCGGCGGGCGCTCGCCGGTGGCGGGACCTCGCGCGTGCGCGAGAGCACCGACCGCCAAGTCCTGCGCGCCGCCTCGGTCGCCCTCTTGCCGCTGTCCCTGGCGGGGAGCGGCGAGCGCATCGCGGTGCCCGAGGTGCCGGCGCTCCGGGCCACCGCGGCGGTGGCGGTGGGGGCGGCGCAGCCAGAGCGCGCCGAGCAGTTCGTGCGCTTCCTGGGGTCCGAGGCGGGGCAGCGGGCCTTTGCCGCCTGCGGCAGCGCCACCTCGCGCTGAAGGGAACCCCGAGCGTCAGCGAGGCTCAGGCCGAGCCGGTCCTAATAGTCTTCGTCCCCGACGTCGTCCTTGCGGCGGCGCTGGTTGTTCTTCTTCGGGGCGGCCTTGGTCTTGAAGCGCCGGCCCCGTCCCTCGGCCCGGCCGTCGAACTCGGTGCCCGGGGGCGGGAACATCGGTGGGGGACCCGAGTTGCGGTACCCGCCTGGTCCGGAGGGCCGGAAGCCCCCTCCTCCCCCCGAAGGCCGGAAGCCCCCGGGTGCGGATCCCGGCGGCCGGGGCGGCCGGTTCTCCGCCTCGTTCACCCGGAGCGGCCGGCCCTTCAGGTCCTTGCCGTTCAGCAAGGAGATCGACTTTTGGGCGGCCTCCTCGGTCTCGAACTCCACGAACGCAAAGCCCCGCGGCCGCCCGGTCTCGCGGTCCGTGGGTACTTTTGCATCCACGACCCGGCCGGCGGCGCTGAAAGCCTGGATGAGCTCGTCACGGGTGACGTCGAAGCTCAGATTGCCCACGAAAACCTTGTTCGAAATGGTCCTTCTCCTCTATCTGCAGCCACTCCCGGCCGACCTCGGGGCGTCCCAACCCCTTTGATGAGAGGCCGCCAGGATGACCGAGGACTCTACCAGAAACCCGTGAGCTTTCCAATGCTTCGGGGGTAGACTTTCCTGACCGTGAACCTGTTTGCCTACGGGACGCTGATGACGGCGGATGGCCTCAAGGGACCCCTGGGCCGCCGCGTCCACGGGCTCGTGTTCCGGCCGGCGCGTCTGCCCGGCTGGCGGCGGGTCTGGAACGCATACCGGGAGGAGTGGCAGGGCGGGGTCCTGAACGTCGAGCGCGCCCCGTCCTCGTCCGTGCTGGGCGTCCTCGTCGAGGGCCTCACGGATGGCGACTTCGCCCACCTCGACGCCCAGGAGGCCACCCACCTGCCCCGCGAGACCGTCATGGTGGAGCCGCGGGGAGGCGGCCCGGTGCTCGCGCAGATCTACTGGCTGCGGCAGGGGAACCACAAGGGGGGGCCGTCGCCGCGCTATCAGGCGGTCGTCCTCGAACGAGCCCGGCAGGTGGGGCCGGCCGTATACGAGAACCTGCGCACGGCCTCGGTGGATTCGGCGGGGGAGCCCCTCGTCCTGGCCTGACCGTCCGGCCGGCGCTATGCTGTGCCGATGAGCGAGCGCGTTCCCGCGATCAAGGTGCTGCTGCTCCCGAAGGACACGAACGCCCTGGGGACGATCTTCGGCGGGGTCATCCTGTCCCACATCGACCTCGCCTCGGCGGTGGAGGCCCGGAAAGTGGCGCCCCGCCGCTACGTGACCAAGGCCATGCGCGAGGTGGAGTTCCACGAGCCGGTGTTCCTGGGCGACGTGGTGAACTTCTTCACCGAGACCGTGCGGGTGGGCCGCACCTCGATCACGGTCCGGGTCTCGGTGGAGAGCGAGCGCTGGGGCAGCGGCCAGGGGGAGCGGGTGAAGGTCACCGAGGCCGAGGTGGTCCTGGTGGCGGTCGACGACAAGGGACGTCCGAGGCCGATCCGTGAGGCGGAGGAAGGAAAACGTGGATGAGCGGCCGTCGCGGATCGTCGCGTTCCCGCCCCTGCCGGCGTGCCCGGAGCCTCCGCATTTCCCGCCCGATCCGCGTCAGGATCGCTTCCAAGCCATCGTCGGGAAGATCACGGGTGCCGTCGGAGAAGGGTTCGCTTTTGCGGCAGCCAACACCTCGAACGGCTTCCCGGCTTCGGCCGTCGACGTCGGGCGCTTGAAAACGGCCCTCGAGGGGGGGCTGGCTTCGTTTGACATGGCCCTCGTCCGCGACCGCTGGGACACCGACGTCTTCGACTGGCTGAATCGGACGGTCCTGGGCTGGGTCCAGCGCTGCAAGGTCCTCAGCCTTCGGCCGGGCGAGAGTGGAATTCAGGTGGAGATGGAGACACAAGACGACCTCGGTCATTACAACTACTCGTTCGACGTCCTTCCGGGGAAGAAATGAGCGCGACCATTCACAAGGTCGTCTGCCCCCACGACTGCCCCGACACCTGCGTGATGACCGTGTCCGTGGAGGGAGCTCGCGCGGTCGGCCTGGGCGGCGACGCGGAGCACCGCTTCACCCGGGGCTTCCTCTGCGCCAAGGTCAACCGCTACCTCGAACGCGTCTACAGCCCGGACCGCATCCTCCACCCCTTGAAGCGCGTGGGCGCGAAGGGGGAGGGGCGCTTCGAGCGGATCACCTGGGACGAGGCCATAGGCACCGTGGCCGCCCGCTTCCAGCAGGTGATCGCCGCCCACGGGCCGCAGGCCATCCTTCCTTATTCATACGCGGGCAACATGGGCCTGCTGTCCTACGCGAGCATGGACCGGCGCTTCTTCCATGCGCTGGGGGCGAGCCTGCTCGCCCGGACGATCTGCGCCTCCGCGGGCGGCGCCGGGCTCAAGGCCACGGTCGGCAAGTCCATCGGCTTCGACCCCGAGGCGATCGTCCACGCCCGCCTCATCGTGGCCTGGGGGGCGAACGTCGTCAGCTCGAACGTGCATCTCTGGCCGTTCATCGAGGAAGCCCGACGGCGGGGGGCCACCCTGGTCACGGTCGACCCCTACCGCTCGCGGACGGCCGAGAAATCGGACCGGCACCTGGCGCTCCTGCCCGGCACCGACGCCGCCCTGGCCCTCGGCGCGATGCACGTGGTCTTCCGCGAGGGCCGGGAGGACCGGGAATACCTCGACAAGCACACGGTCGGGTGGGAGGCCCTGCGCGAGCGGGCCCGCGAGTGGACGCCCGCGCGCGCGGCGGAGACCACCGGCCTCACGGTCGAGGAGGTCGAGTGGTTCGCCCGCGCCTACGCGACCACCCGGCCCTCCGCCATCCGGATCAACTACGGCCTGAACCGGCACGCCGGGGGCGGGATGGCGGTGCGGACCATCGCCTGCCTGCCCGCGATCACCGGCGCCTGGCGGGACGTGGGCGGGGGAGTGCTGCTCTCGACCTCGGGGACGTTCCCCACCAACAACGCGGCTCTCGAGCGGCCCGACCTCATCGCACCCGGCACCCGGACCCTCAACATGAGCCAGCTCGGGCGGATCCTCACCGACCCCCACCTCGCCCCCCCGGTCAAGGCGCTGTTCGTCTACAACGCGAACCCGGGCGCGGTGGCCCCGGAGCAGGAGAAGGTGCGCGAGGGCCTCGCCCGCGAGGACCTGTTCACGGTCGTCCACGAGCTGTTCCCCACCGACACCGTCGACTTCGCCGACGTCGTGCTGCCCGCCACCACGACCCTCGAGCACTACGACATCCACAAGGCCTACGGCCATCTCTACTTGAGCCTCAGCAGGCCCGCGATCGCGCCCCTCGGCGAGGCCCTGCCGAACACCGAGGTGTTCCGCCGCCTGGCCGCGCGGATGGGCCTCGATCACCCGTGCCTGCGGGAGAGCGACGAGGAGATGGCCCGGCAGGCCATGCACTGGGACCACCCGAGCCTGGCCGGCGTCACCTTCGAGCGCCTGGAGCGGGAGGGAAGCGTGCGCCTCTCCGTGCCCGACCCGCACGCGCCGTTCGCGGAAGGCGGCTTCCCGACCCCCTCCGGCAAGTGCGAGCTCCTCGCTCCCTCCATGGCCGAGATGGGCCTCGATCCCCTGGCCGGCTACGTGCCCCCGCGGGAGAGCGTGGCCACGGCTCCCGAGCTCGCCCGCAAGTACCCGCTGGCCTTCATCTCCCCTCCCGCCCACCATTTCCTCAACTCGACCTTCTCCGCCCAGCCGGCCTTCGTGCGGCGCGAGGGGGAGCCGAGCCTGACCCTCCATCCGCGGGACGCCGCCGCCCGCGGCATCGAACAGGGCCAGATGGTGCGCGCTTTCAACGACCGGGGCTCGTTCCTGGCCCGTGCGCACGTCTCCGACGCCGCGCGCCCCGGCCTCGTGGTGGGCCTCTCGATCTGGTGGGCGAAGATGTGCCCGGGCGGCCGCAACGCGAACGCGGTCACCGGTCAGGAGCTGACCGACATGGGAGAGGGCGCGACCTTCTACGACGTGCTGGTCGAGGTTCGACCGGCGTGAGCTTGCAAGGCTTCTACATCGCGGCCACCGTGGTGGCCCTCGTCCAATGGCTGCGCCTGCGCGACCGGCGCATCCTGGCCCTGCTCGCGATGTTCGCCCTCCTCGCCATCGGCCACAGCCGGGACGACTGGTTCGCGGCGCGGCCCTGGCACCTGGCGGGCGGCGCCGCGGGCCTCGGGCTTCTCTACCTGCTTTCGCCCCGCCACCCCACCCCGTCCTGATCCCGGTCCGGCCCGCCACCCGAGGAGGAACGACATGATCGAGTCGCGCGTTTGCCTCGCCGCCACCGCCAGCCTGTTCGGCGCCCTCCTCGCGGCGGGCGTCGCGTGCGTCCGGCTCGGCAACTCCGGCGAGGGTCGAGCCCCGCTACCCGACCTGGCGCGGCTCGAGGCCATGACCGCCCGTTTCGCTCCCGCCGACCTCGGGGCCGACCTCAAGGGCCTCCCCGCCGGCGAGCGGCAGGCCCTGGCGAAGCTGATCCAGGCCGCCCGCGTGATCGACGCGATCTACCTGCGCCAGGTGTGGGCGGGCAACGAGGCGCTGCTCCTCGAGCTGCTCGAGGACCAAAGCCCGATCGGCCGCGCCCGGCTCCGCTACTTCATGATCGACAAGGGGCCCTGGTCGCGTCTCGACCACGACGCGCCGTTCCTGCCCGGCGTGCCGGCGAAGCCCGGCGGCGCGAACTTCTACCCGGCGGGGGCCACGAAGGCGGACGTGGAGGCGTGGATGGCCGGGCTGCCGCCGGTGGAGAGGACCCGGGCCGCCGGCTTCTTCACCACCATCCGCCGGGGACCCGACGGCCGGTTCACCGCCGTCCCCTACAGCCTCGAGTACCAGGGCGAGCTGGCGCGCGCGGCCGAGCTGCTCCGCGAAGCCGCGGGGCTCACCGCGGAGCCGTCGCTCGTGGCCTTCCTCAAGAAGCGCGCCGATGCGTTCGTCTCGAACGACTACTACGAGAGCGACGTGGCCTGGATGGAGCTGGACGCGCGAGTGGAGCCCACGATCGGACCCTACGAGGTCTACGAGGACGAGTGGTTCAACGCGAAGGCCGCCTTCGAGGCCTTCATCGCCGTGCGGGACGAGGGGGAGACGCGGAAGCTGGCCGGCTTCGCCTCCGAGCTGCAGTGGCTCGAAGACCGCCTGCCCATGAACCCGGAGTGGCGCAACACGCACCTCGGGGCCCTCGCCCCCATCCGGGTGGTCGACCTGGTGTTCTCGGCGGGAGACGGGAACCACGGCGTGCAGACCGCCGCCTACAACCTCCCCAACGACGAGCGGATCGTGGCCGAGAAGGGGACCAAGCGCATCATGCTCCGGAACACCCAGGAGGCGAAGTTCAAGAAGGTGCTGGTGCCCGTCTCCGCGATCGCCCTCTCCGCCGCCGACCGGCAAAACGTGGCCTTCGACGCCTTCTTCACCCACATCCTGATGCACGAGCTGATGCACGGTCTGGGCCCCCACAACATCACGGTGGGAGGACGCAAGACCACCGTGCGCCAGGAGCTGAAGGACACCTACAGCGCGATCGAGGAGGCCAAGGCCGACATCTCCGGCCTGTGGGCCCTGCAGCAGCTCATCGACAGGGGCGTCATCGATCGCGGGATGGGGCGCACCCTCTACCCGACGTTCCTGGCCTCGGCCTTCCGTTCGATCCGCTTCGGGACCAACGAGGCCCACGGCAAGGGCCAGGCGGTGCAGCTCAACCACCTCCTGGACCGCGGGGCGTTCCGGGTGGCGGCGGACGGCACCTTCTCGGTCGACCCGGGCAAGGTCGAGGGAGCGGTGGCTGCCTTGACCCGGGAGATCCTCACCATCGAGGCGGAGGGGAGCGAGGCGAAGGCCCGGGCGCTCCTGGAGCGCCAGGGAGTGGTGCGGCCCGAGGTCCAGCGGGTCCTGGACCGCCTGCGCGACGTGCCGGTCGACATCGCTCCGCGCTTCGTGACCGCCGAGGAGTTGACCGCCTTCCACCGCGGGGAGTAGCTTGTGCCGCACAAAGCGACATGAAAGCGCTGGTCTACACCGGTCCGGGCAGGGTCGAGATCCAGGACGTCGCCAAGCCGGCCGTGGGGCCGGGCGAGGCGCTCCTTGCGATCCATGCCTCGGGGATCTGCGGCTCCGACATCCACGGGTTCCTCGGGCACAGCGAGCGCCGCAAGCCCGGGCTCATCCTCGGCCACGAGGCGGTCGGCACGATCGCGGAAGCCCACCCCTCCGTCACGGGCTGGAAGCCGGGGCAGCGCGTCGTGGTCAACCCGCTCATGGCTTGCGGCTCCTGCGCGGCCTGCCTCGCGGGGAAGCAGAACCTCTGCGCGACCTGGAAGATCCTCGGCCTGGACCGCGTCCACGGCACCTACGCGGAGTTCATCGCCCTCCCCGTGTCGTGCCTCTATCCCGTCTCGGAAGGCTTGAGCGAGCAGGAAGCGGTCCTGACCGAGCCCCTGGCGAACGTCGTCCACTTCTTCCGCACCTCGATGACCGAGATCCCCGACTCGCTCACGATCGTGGGGGCAGGGCCCATCGGGATCCTCGCCCTCGGCATGGCCAAGCTCCGTGGCATCGCGCGGGTGTGCGTCGTGGACAAGAACGAGGAGCGGCTCGCGGTGGCGAAGAAGCTCCGGGCGGACCACCTGATCGCGAGCGAGAGGGAGGATCCGGTGGAGGCGGTGCGCCGGTGGAGCGACGGCGGCACCGAGTTCGTGATCGAGACCGCCGGGATCTCCGCGACCCGGCGCCAGGCGGTGAACTGCTGCCGCCGTGGCGGACGCCTCGTCTTCGTCGGGATGACCGAGAACGACTCGCCCCTCCCCTGGATCGAGATGATCCGCGACGAGAAGAGCGTCTTCACGACCTTCTGCTACGCGCCACGCGACTTCCTGACTTCGCTCCGCCTCGTCGAGTCGCGGCAGATCGACCTCCGCCCCTGGACCGAGACCCTCCCCCTGGAGGCCGGGCAGGCGGGCTTCGAGAAGATCGCGTACAACCCGGGCTCCACCCTCAAGATCGTGTTCAAGGTCTGAGCGGTGGGACCGAGGAGCGCTCCGCCCCTCCTGCCCAGCCGGACCCGCTTCGGGGTCCTCTATTTCGGCATCGCCCTCGCCATCATCCAGTACATCGACCGGGTCTGCATCGCCCAGGCCATGCCGGACATCCGGAACGGGCTCGGCATCGCCGGCCCCGAATACGACGACTACGCCGGGTACGTCTTCAGCGCCTTCGGTCTGGCCTACGCCCTCTTCGAGATCCCGACGGGCTGGCTGGGCGACCGGTTCGGCCCGCGGAAGACCCTCATGCGGGTGGTGGTGTGGTGGTCCCTCTTCACCGCCGCCACGGGATGGGCGTGGAACCTGACCTCCCTCGTCGTCACCCGCTTCCTCTTCGGGATGGGCGAGGCGGGGTGCTTTCCCAACCTCACGCGCGCCTTCGCGACCTGGCTCCGGCCGGAGGAAAAGGTGCGAGCGCAGGGCATTCTCTGGCTCTGCGCCCGCTGGGGCGGAGCGGTGACCCCGATCCTGGTCGCGCTCGTGCTGGCCCGGATGTCGTGGCGGAACGCCTTCGCGGTCTTCGGCGCCCTGGGGTTGGTCTGGGCCGTCTTCTTCTTCCGCTGGTTCCGCGACGACCCCCGCGAGCACCCGCGGGTGAACCCGGCGGAGCGTGCCCTCCTGGCGGGCAACCCCCCCGTGGCGCGCCACGATGCCGTGCCCTGGAAGGCGTTCTTCGCCTCGAGGACGACCTGGCTCCTGTGGACCCAGTACTTCTTCTTCAGCTACTGCTGGTATTTCTACGTCACGTGGCTCCCGACCTTCCTCAGGAACACCTACGGCTCGACCACGGGCCAGTACGCGCTCGCGCTCCTGGCCGGGATACCTCTCTTCGGAGGCGGATTCGGGAACCTCATCTCGGGATTCCTCACCGCCCGACTCGCGCGGGCGACGGGGAGCCTGGCGCAAGCGCGGCGCATCCTGGCCTTCACCGGATTCACGCTGGCCGGCCTCGTCTTTCTCTTCCCCGCCCACCTCCCGCATCCGGTCCTGATCATGATGGCCATGGGGCTCGCCAGCCTCTTCGGCGACCTCTCGATGCCCTGCTCGTGGGGCGCATGCATGGACGTGGGAGGCAAGTTCGCGGGCACCTACTCCGGCGCCATGAACATGATGGGAAACCTGGGCGGCGCCCTCGCCCCGACCGCCATCGGCCACATCCTGAAGATGACGAACCGCGACTGGGCGGTCGCCTTCTACCTTTCGGCGGGGGCCTATCTCGTGGCGGCGGTCTGCTGGCTCTTCATCGACCCCGTGACGCCCCTCGCCCCCGGCGAGGAGAGGGATAGGGCATAATCCCGCATCCGTCCAGGAGTACCCGTGGACATCGTACTGAATCGGCGGGGGGGTGTCCCGGTGAGGGACCAGCTCGTGGCCCAGCTCGAGCTGAAGATCCTCGGCGGCAGCTTCGTCCCCGGGGAGCGCCTGCCCAGCGTGCGGGCTCTCGCGCGCCGCCTGGACGTTCACGCCAACACGGTTTCCGCCGCCTACCGGGATCTCGAGTCGGCGGGTCACGTGGAGCTGCGCCGGGGGGCGGGGGTCTTCGTGCGTCGGGGCGCTCCCGCCGGTTTGCCCGAGGCCCGCGGCCTCGACGAGATGATTCGCTTCGCCCTCTCCGCCGCCTTCCGCCAGGGCCACTCGGGGGTCGAGATCAAGGCCGCGGTAGAGCGCTGGCTCAAGGCGGCGCCTCCGGAGCGGGTGGTGGTCGTGGACCCCTCGCCGGAGATGGCCGAGCTGGTGGCCCACGAACTGCGATCGGTGCTGCCCATCCCGGTCGCGGGCTGCGGCCTCCTCGACCTGGCGCGGGAGCCGGGGCTCCTCTCGGGCGCCCTCGCCCTCACCCTCCCCTACCACGCCACCGCGGTCACGCGGCACGTCCCCGGCGCGGCGGTGGACGTGATCCACCTCGAGTTCCCGCAAAAGGACCGCGAGGCGGTGCTCGAGCTCCCGCCGGGCTCGACCATCCTGGTCGTCTCGCATTCCCCCACCGTGCTGCCGTTCGCCTCGGTCCTGCTGCGGACCCTGCGCGGCGACGAGGTGCTGGTGGAGACGCGTCTCGCCAAGAACCCGAAGGAGTGGCGGCGGCTCGTCCCGGCGGCCGACCTCGTCTTCGCGGACGCGCTCGCGGTCGAGGCGGTGAAGAAGGCCCGGCCGCGGCGGCTGCGCGAGTTCCGCGTCCTCACCCAGCCGGCCCTCGGCCGGCTGCGGGGCGTGCTGTCGGTGGTGGTGCCGCGAGGCGACGGCCGCGGCTGACGTCCCGCCCTCGAAGGCGGGTATGCTGTCACCCATGCCTTCCTCGTTCCGGGCGCATCGCCAGGCCCTGGCCCGGCGGCTCCCGGAAGGCCTGATCCTCCTCGCCGCCGCCCCGGAGATCCTCCGCAACGGGGACGTGCACTTCCCGTACCGGCAGGCTTCCGACTTCCTCTACCTGACCGGCGTGGAGGAGCCCGGCTACGCGCTGCTCCTCGACCCGGCCCGGGGCGCCGAGGCGCTTTTCGTGCCGAAGCTCACCCAAGCGCACGCGGTCTGGAGGGGCCGCATCCCCGGCCTGCCGGAGGCGCGGGAGACCTTCGGCGTGCGGGACGTGCGCTACCGCGAGGAGCTGCCGGCCGTCCTCAGGAAGTGGGCTCGCGGCAAGGCGTCCGTCCACGCCGACCCGCGTTCGGCCGGCCTCGCGCGGCGGGCGGTGCGCGCGCGGCGGGTGCGGACGCGCGAGCTCAAGGAGGCCCTCCAGGAGCTGCGGATCGTGAAGACGCCGGGCGAGATCGCGCTTCTCAGGAAGGCCAGCGCCGCCACCGCGGCCGGCCACCTCGCGGCCATGCGCGCCGCGCGGCCCGGGCTCCACGAGTACCAGGTCCAGGCCGAGCTGGAGCGCGAGTTTCACCGGGCGGGCTGCCCGCAGCTCGGCTACTCGTCGATCGTCGCCGGCGGCGCCAACAGCGCGGTCCTGCATTACCAGCACAACTCCGCCCGCCTCCGCAGGGGCGACCTGCTGCTGATCGACGCCGGGGCCGAGTACCGCGGCTACACCGCGGACGTGACCCGCACCTTCCCGGTGTCGGGCCGCTTCACCCGGCGCCAGCGCGACGTGTACGAAGTGGTGCTGGAGGCGCAGGACCGGTGCATCGACCTCGCCCGCGCGGGCCGGACCAGCATGGAGCTGCAGCAGCGGGCGGAGGCCGTGCTCGCGGAGGGCCTGCGCTCCCTCGGTTTCCTGAGAGGCGGGACCGACGAGCTGGTCGAGACCGGGGCCATTCGCGTCTTCTTCCCCCACGGGATCGGCCACACCCTCGGCCTCGACGTGCACGACGTGCAGGGCGGGCAAAGACGCCGCCTGCCCAGGCCCCGAACCGGCAAGCTGCGCTTCCGCGCCCGCCTCGAGCCGGGCTTCGTGATCACCGTGGAGCCTGGGGTGTATTTCATCGCCGCCCTCCTCCACGACCCCGAGAAGCGGCGGCGGCACCGCGGCCGGATCGACTTCGACCGGGCGGAGCGCTTCCTCGGCTTCGGAGGGGTGCGGATCGAGGACGACCTGGTGGTGCGCGCGTCGGGGCCGCCCGAGAACCTCACCCGGGTGCCCAAGACGGCCGAAGGCGTGGAGGCGGCGGCCGGCCGGGAGGCGGCGCGAGCCACGACCGCGTGAGCCTCGAGGACCTGTTCGCGCGGGCCGAAGCCTGGGCCCGGGACGACCCGGATCCCGGGACCGCCGCCGAGCTGCGCGGGCTCATGGCGCGTCGCGCGGCCGCCGAGCTGGGGGACGCGTTCGCGGGCCGGCTGCAGTTCGGCACCGCGGGCCTGCGGGGCATCATCGGCCCCGGCCCGAACCGCATCAACCGCGCGGTGGTGCGGCAGGCCACCGCGGGGCTCGCGCGCTACCTGCTTCGCGTGGCCCCCGACACAAGCACCCGCGGCGTGGTCGTGGGACGCGACGCGCGCCGGATGAGCGACGTCTTCGTGGAGGACGTGGCCGGCGTGCTGGCCGCGCACGGCGTCCCGGCCTTCGTCTTCCCCGAGCCGGTGCCGACCCCGGTCGGCGCCTTCGCGGTCCTGGAGCGGGGAGCGGCGGCAGGGGTGGTGGTCACCGCGAGCCACAACCCGCCCGAGTACAACGGCTACAAGGTCTACTGGGGCAACGGAGCGCAGATCATCCCGCCCCACGATCAGGGGATCGCGGGCGAGATCGACGCGGTGGGCCCCGCGAGGGACGTGCCGCTGATGGCGCCGGACGAGGCGCGGCGCCGCGGCCTGCGCCGCGAGATCGGGGGGGAAGTGGGCCGCGCCTACCTGGACGCCATCCTCGGCCTGAGGCGTTTTCGGGGTCCGGTCGAGGGGCTCACGGTCGTGACCACCGCGCTCCACGGCGTGGGCGCGCGCTGGCTGCGGCAGGCCCTCGGGGAGGCCGGCTTGACCAGGGTGCACGAGGTCGCCGAGCAGCGCGAGCCGGACGGGAGGTTCCCCACCGTGCGCTTCCCGAACCCCGAGGAGCCGGGCGCCCTCGACCTCGCGTTCGCCCTGGCCGAGGAGACGCGGGCCGACCTGGTGCTCGCGAACGATCCCGACGCCGACCGCCTGGCCGCGGCCGCGCGCGACGCGACCGGCGCCCTGCGCTCCTTCGGCGGGAACGAGATCGGGGTGCTGCTCGGCCATTACCTGTTGACCCGGACCCAGCCGCCCCCCGCGCGGCCCCTGCTCATAGCGACCATCGTCTCCTCCGCCCAGCTCGGGGTGATCGCGCGCGACCTGGGGGCGCGCTACGAGGAGACGCTCACCGGATTCAAGTGGATCGCCAACCGCGCGCTGGAGGTCGAGCGCGCGGAAGGGGCCACGTTCGTCTTTGGCTACGAGGAAGCCCTGGGCTACGCCGCCGGCACCGCGGTGCACGACAAGGACGGGATCAGCGCGGGCCTCGTCTTCGCCGACCTCGCGGCCTGGTGCGCGAGCCGCGGTACCACGGCCTGGGGCTACCTGGAGGAGATCCAGCGCCGCCATGGGCTTTACCTGGCCGATCAGCGCAGCTTCACGTTCCCGGGGGCCGAGGGCCTGCTCACCATCCGCCGGATCATGGACGGATTCCGGGCGTCTCCCCCCACGGCGGTGGGCGGCCTGGAGGTCGTGAACGTCAAGGACTACCAGGGTGGGGCCTCTGGCCTTCCCTCCTCCAACGTGATCGCCTATGAGCTCCTCGGCGGCTCGCGGGTGACCCTCCGGCCCTCCGGCACCGAGCCGAAGATCAAGTACTACTTCGAGCTGCGGGTGGAGGCCGCCTCCGGGGAGTCGATCGTCGCGGCCACCAAGCGTGGGCGGGAGCGCCTCGATCGCCTGGCCGAGGACTTCCTCGCCCTCGCGCGGGAGCGAGGCCAGCCCGCCTAGAGCTCGCCCAGCCTCCGGAGCTTCTCGACGACCTCCGCGAGCACGCCCGCGGGCAAGCGCTTCAGCGCCCGCACGAGTCGCCGGTTGTCGATCGCGCGGCTCTGGTCGACCATCACCTCGCACTCCTCTCGATTGCCAGCGAGGCCACGCGGGAGCACCACGCGCAGGAGGTTCTCACCCGCCAGCCGGGCGGTACAGGGCACGACCCAGGTCGAGGGATGACCGGCGTCGTTCAGCAGGTCCGTTTGGATCACCAGGACCGGCCTCACCTTGCCCGGCTCCGTGCCCCGGCGAGGGTCGAGATCGGCCAGATAGAGAACCCCGCGCCGAGCCCTCACGGCTCGGACAGGCCCTCGTCGGCAAGAGGATCGAGGTCGCTCAGCTCGCGCGAGAGCGATGCCCGCGTCGCCCGCGACGCGCGACGGTAGGCTTCCCGCAGGGCTTCACGCTCCGTCACCTCGCGAAGAAGCCGAAGGCCCCGCCGCACGACCTCGACCTTGCTCTTCGCCTTGAGCTTGGCCTGGAGAGCCAGGACGATCCGCAGCTCCTCCGGAGGCAAGGTGACGCTCGACTTGGTATTCGATCTCATACCAAAAGCATACCGGAGAGCTGCCCGGTGTCAACGCCTCCGGCAACCGCAGTGGGCCCGAGCCCTCTTGACAAGGGCCGCCCTGGGAGCGATACATGGCGCCCAGCTACGCCCGGACGTCTCGGAGAGTCACGATTAGCCTCGCCCCCGCTTCCGCTTCGTTTCGCGGGGCGAGGTGCGAGCCAGGGGGATCGCCATGAAAGCACGCTCGATCGCGGGCCGGTCGCTCGTCGCCGGATTCCTCTTGCTGCTGGCCCGGCCAGCCGTCGCCCAGGTCACGACCGGCAGCATCCTCGGGACGGTCAAGGACGCGGCCGGAGCGGAGGTGGCGGGGGCGGTGGTCACCATCACGGAGCAGGGGAAGGGCACCTCCACCACCTACCAGACCGACGCCAGCGGCTCGTACGTGGCGCCCTTCCTGATCCCCGGGACCTACGAGATCTCCGTGGACCTCCAGGGATTCAAGAAGTACCTCCGGCGCGGGGTGGTGCTCCAGGTGAACCAGAGGGCCCGCGTGGACGTGGCCCTCGAGATCGGCACCCTGACCGAGACCACGAACGTCGACGCCCTGGCTCCCCTGGTCAAGGAGGACTCCTCGGACGTGGGGGAGGTGATCGAAGAACGGGCGATCCGGGAGCTGCCCCTGAACGGCCGCAACTTCGCGACCCTCGTCTACCTGACCCCGGGCATCACCCCGGGCCAGGCGGGGGAGAACCTGTCCGGGGCCAGCACCTTCAACCCCCGGGGCGCCTCGAACTTCAACGCCCTCGGCCACCACGCCAACTCGAACGCCTGGCTGGTCGACGGAATCGACAACAACGAGTACACCTTCAACACCGTCATCGTGACCCCGTCCGTGGAGTCGGTCCGCGAGTTCAAGGTGCTGGCCGGCACCTTCTCCGCGGAGTTCGGCCGGGGGGCGGGGGTGGTGTCGGTCTCCACGAAGTCCGGGAACAACGAGTTCCACGGCAACGTCTTCGAGTTCCTGCGCAACGACGCCTTCGACGCCCGAAACTTCTTCGCTCGGCCCGCGCCCGTCCCCAAACCCAAGCTCCGGCGCAACCAGTACGGGGCGGCGCTGTCGGGGCCGCTGACCATCCCCGGGCTCTACGACGGGCGCAACAAGACTTTCTTCTTCGTGGACTACGCGGGGCTCGACGAGAGCCGCGGACTGGTCTTCGTGAACACGGTCCCGACCGCGCGGACCCGGGTCGGGGACTTCAGCGATTTCCGGAGGCCCAACGGGCAGCTCATCACGATCTACGATCCGCTGACGACCCGGCTCAACCCGAACTTCAACCCCAGCCTGCCGGTGAGCCCGACCAACCCGCGGATCATCCGCGACCCGTTCCCCGGCAACATCATCCCCGCGAACCGGCTCAACCAGGTGGGGCTGAACGTGGCCAGCATCTACCCCCTGCCCAACGGGCCCGGAAACTTCGACAACTACACCTCCACCGTCGATCGCGAGACCAAGGACGACTCCTTCACGATCCGCCTCGACCACAAGGCGGGGGGGAAGGACTCGTTCTTCGCCCGCTGGAGCTACGGCAACTTCAAGCTCGACGCCCCCCAGGGTCAAGCGGCCTGCTGCCTCCCCACCCCGGCCGAGGCGGCGGCCAAGTTCGACCTCGGCCCCTTCGTGGCCGGGATCCAGAACACGCGCCTCAAGACCCAGGGCGGGGCCTTCAACTGGACCCACATCGCCCGCGCCAACATGGTGAACGAGCTGCGCCTCGGCTACGCCAAGACGGTTCCCTTCACCTTCCAATCCGACTTCGGCCACAAGGCCGCCGAGTCCCTGGGCATCCAGGGGATCAACGTCACCGAGTTCACGACCGGGCTCCCCAACATCAACGTCACGGACTTCACCGGCCTCTCGGGCGGGCCCGCGTTCCTGCCCGTGAACCCGAAGCAGACCCACTACCAGATCGAGGATGGCCTCCTCTGGGTCAAGGGCAAGCACCAGCTCAAGCTCGGCTACCGGTTCATCCTGCGGAAGGTGTCGCCCTTCACCAACACCGACACCCGGGGCACCCTCAACTTCGCCAACAACTTCACGAACGATCCGGCCACCAACACCGGCGGCACCGGCCTCGCCACCCTGCTCACCGGCTACTCCACGGGCGGGGCCCGGGGCTTCCTGCTCCAGCCCTACAACATGACGAACTCCGAGCACTCGGCCTACGTCCAGGACGACTTCCGGGTCAGCGACCGCCTCACCTTGAACCTCGGGCTCCGCTACGAGGTCTATGTCCCCGACACCGAGGAGAAGAACCGGCTCGTGAACTTCGATCCCGCGAACCTCATCCTGATCTACGCGGGAGAGAACGGCACCGCCCGGGTCAACAAGAAGACGGACAAGAACAACTTCGCCCCCCGGGTCGGTTTCGCCTGGGACGTGACCGGGAACTCGCGGAACATCGTCCGGTCCGGCTTCGGCATCAGCTACTACCCGGAGCCCCACTCCGCCTCGAACCTGCTCGGACAGCAGGTGCCCTACACGATCTCCCAGAACTACGCCCCGGAGACGAACCCGCTGAGCTTTGCGAACGTACCCACCATCGCCAACCCGTTCCCCGCGATCGTGCCCGTGAAGCCCACGACCACCGCCGCCCTGAACGCGGCCAACCCGCGCGTGCTCGGCCACGACTTCGAGAACACCACCCCCTACGCGGCCACCTGGCAGGTCAGCTACGAGCGGCAGCTCACCCAGAGCCTGATGACCGAGATCGGCTACGTGGGCAGCATCGGGCGCAACATCCCGATCTTCATCAATCCGAACGAGGTGCAGCCCGGGACGGGTTCGAACGCCTCCCGCCGCCTCATCCAGCCCCTCAACAACATGAACAACATCCTCCTGGCGGTCAACGACAACAAGTCGAGCTACCACAGCCTGCAGCTCAAGGTGGTGAAGCGATTCGCCCACGGCCTGCAGTTCCTGGGCAGCTACACCTTCGGCAAGTCCCTCGACTACGGCGGCTCGCCCGCGAGCGGCGGGGGCGCGGTGGGCAACGGCCAGACGGTCACCCGCAGGAACCTCTGGCGCGGGCCCTCGGGCTACGACGTGAAGCACCGGGCGGTGCTCAGCTACGTGTGGGACCTGCCCTGGGGCACGGGGCGGAAGTGGCTCAACCATGGGGGGCCGCTCGCCGCCCTCCTGGGGGACTGGCAGTTCAGCGGCATCACGACGTTCACCACGGGACGGCCGTTCACCGTCTTCCTGAACACGGGCGTCAACAACGGCGCGCCTTCGTGGCCGAACCGGATCGGTGCCGGCACCCTGGACAACCCCACCGCGGATAAGTGGTTCAACACCGCCGATTTCGTGGCCCCGCCGCCGAACACCTACGGCACTTCGGGCCGGGGCGGGCTCTACGCGCCGGGCCACACCAACTTCGACGTGTCGCTCGCGAAGCGCATCCCGATCAAGGGCAGCGCCAAGGTGCAGCTCCGCGCCGACGCCTTCAACCTGTTCAACCACCCGTCCTTCGGCTTCCCGAACGCGAACATCGGGTCGCCGACCGCGGGCAAGATCACGACCACGCTCAACGACAACCGGATCCTGCAGTTTGCCGTGAAGCTGGAGTTCTGACTAGCTCCAGAGCCGGTCCCAGGAGCGCTCGCTGTCCCATTGCGGGGTGGGCTCGAAGTAGCCCTCGCCCTTGAGGAGGTGCTGCTTGACCGTGTCGGGGTTCAGCTCGATCCCGAGGCCCGGCGCGTCGGGAACCGCCGCGTGGCCCTCCTTCACCAGCGGCTTGGGCAGGCCCGTGACCAGGTCCTCCCACCAGGGGACCTCGAGCGAGTGGTGCTCGAGGGCGATGAAGTTCTCGGTGGCGGCGGCGCAGTGGACGTTGGCCATGAAGGAGACGGGCGTTCCCGCGAAGTGCATGGCCATGGCCACCGCGCGCTCCTGCGCGTAGTCGCCGATCTTCTTGGTCTCCAGGATGCCGCCCGCGCTCGCCAGGTCGGGGTGGATCATGTCCACCGCCTGCATGTCCACCAGCTTGGCAAAATCCTCCTTCAGATAGATGTCCTCGCCGGTCAGGATCGGGGTCTCGGTGGCGTCCTTGATCTGCTTCAGCAGGTGGGGGAACTGCCAGGGGACCATGTCTTCCATCCAGGCGAGCTGGTGCTTCTCCATGGCCCGGGCCAGGCGGATGCAGGAGTTCACGTCGATGTGACCAAAATGGTCGGAGGCGAGCGGGACCTCCATCCCGATCTCCTCGCGGATCGCGGCCACGAAGTCCGACAGGTAGGCGACCCCCTTGTCGGTGATCGCGATGCCGGTGAAGGGGTGCATGACCATCTCCCGCCCGCTCGCGGCCGCACCCGCCGGCATGTTCAGGGTCCCCGGCTTGTCCTTGAGCAGGTCGATCCCGAAGTCGACCTTGAGGAAGGTCAGGCCGTGGTCGATCCGCTCCTTGAGGCGCTTGCCCTGGGCGTGGCCGTCCTCCACCTCGGTGGTGTCCGCGTAGAGGCGCACCCGGTCGCGGAACTTCCCGCCCAGCATCTGGTAGACGGGGACCCCGAAGGCCTTGCCCGCGAGGTCCCAGCAGGCCATCTCCACCCCGCAGACCCCGCCCGCCTGCCGGGCGTGGTGGCCGAACTGCTTGATCTTCCGGAAGACCTTGTCCACGTTGCAGGGGTTCTCGCCCAGGAGGCGGCTCTTCAGCATGAGGGCGTAGGACTTGCTCGCCCCGTCCCGCACCTCGCCGTAGCCGGAGATCCCCTGGTTCGTGTCGATGCGGATGATCGGGCAGGTCATGGGCGCGCGGGTGACGACGGCCACCCGCAGGTCCGTGATCTTGAGCTCCGACGGCATCGAGCTCTTGCTCACGTTCTGGCCCGCGGCTTCCAGATCCTCGTCGGAGAGGAGGCTCGCGGCTCCCAGCCCGGCCGCCGCCGCGCCGAGCTTGGTGAAGAAGGACCGCCGGCCCACGAGGTCCCGCACCGCGCTTTTCATGGTTGCCTCCTTGGGAGTATCCGAAAGTGCGCGGATTATACCGTCCCCGACCGCGCCGTTTGCAACCTTCGCTAGCGCAGCCAGCCCCGGAGGGCTCCGGCGTTCTGCGAAGTCCCTAGCGGGGGGCGCCCTCGGGGGCGGCCGCGGGCCGCGCCCGACGGCCGGGCTGTTTCTCGTGGGCCGATCGGTAGGCCGCGAGCTCGGAATCGGTCACGAGCAGGGTCTCGTCGGGCGGCTGGTTGTCGTGCAGGGCCAGCTCGTGCTGCACCTTCAGGAAGCAGATGTCGGGGGCGTCCTGGTAGCGGGTCCGGCGGTCGGCGAACGCCGCGTGGAGGATACGCACCGTGACCCGCGAGGAGACTTCGCCCTGGCGGATGACGAGCGAGTATTCGCGCGCGTCGTCGGTCGACTCGAAGCCCAGGTAGCGGATCGACGCCGAGGGGGTCAACGGGCCACCTTCTTGGCGCGCGCCGCGGCGGTGGCGGCCGTGGTCGCCCGGGGCTTGCGCGGCCGGGGGGGAGCCTCCGCCAGGATCTGGGCCTCCAGCAGCTCGGTCACGAACTTCTTCGGTCCGTGCTCGTAGAAGTCGATCGTCGTCCGCTCCTCGTTGGACTCGGTGGCAACCCCGACCCCGTAGCGCGCGTGCTCCACACACTGCCCGACCCGTAGGACCTTCAAGAGAACCTCCCGGAGGCGCGTCCGCCGCGGGCGCGCGCGCGATCGAAACAAGTATACTCCTGATCGAGCATGCCCACGAGCCCCGCGCGCCGCGCGTTCGTTGCCCTGGTCGCCGCCCTTCCCCTCCTCGCAGCGTTCGGTCCTTCGAGCGGATCGAAGCTCCGCTTCGCGATCACCTTGCCGTCCGCGCTTCCGGGCGAGCCCCTGGACGGCCGCCTGCTGCTCCTCCTCTCGACGGACGACCGGAAGGAGCCGCGTTTCCAGATCAGCGACACGGACGTGCCGAGGAGCCAGCAGGTCTTCGGCGTCGACCTGGAGGGCCTCCGGCCCGGGCAGGAGGCCGTGATCGACGCGAGCGTGCTCGGCTATCCCCTGGAGAGCCTGGGCGATGTCCCGGCCGGGACCTACAACGTCCAGGCCCTCCTCCACCGGTACGAGACGTTCCGCCGCGCGGACGGGCACGTGGTGAAGCTGCCCATGGACCGCGGGGAGGGGCAGCAGTGGAACCGGGCCCCGGGCAACCTGCTCAGCACGCCCCGGAAAGTGACGATCGATCCCGCGAAGGGCGGCCTGGTGCGGATCACCCTCGACCAAAGGGTCCAGCCCATTCCGGATCCCCCGGCCACGAAGTTCGTCCGGCACGAGAGGATCCAGAGCGAGCGCCTCACGAAGTTCTGGGGAAGGCCGATGTACCTCGGCGCCCACGTGCTTCTGCCCCAGGGCTTCGACGAGCACCCGCAGGCCCGCTATCCGCTGGTGATCTTCCATGGACACTACCCCGAGACGTTCGGCGGCTTCCGCGAGGAGCCGCCCGACCCGAAGCTCGAGCCGGAGTACAGCGAGCGGTTCCACCTCGCGGCCTACAACCGCATCGAGCAGGAAGCGGCGCACCGGTTCTACAAGGACTGGACGGGCGCTTGGTATCCGCGGATGATCATCATCGAGATCCAGCACGCAAATCCCTACTACGACGACTCCTACGCGGTGAACTCCGCGAACCTGGGCCCCTACGGCGACGCGATCACCTACGAGCTGATCCCGTTCCTGGAGAAGAAGTACCGGGCCCTCGGAGGAGGCTGGGCCCGGTTCATGTACGGCGGCTCCACCGGGGGCTGGGAGGCGCTGGGTGCCCAGGTCCTGTACCCGGACGAGTTCAACGGCTGCTGGGCGGCCTGCCCCGACCCCATCGATTTCCGCGCCTACACGGTGGTGGACGTGTACGGGGACAAGAACGCCTACTTCATGGAAGGGCCGTGGGGGAAGGTGCCGCGCCCGGCCCACCGGAACTACCTCGGTCACGTGAGCGCCACCCTCGAGCAGGTCAACCGCCTGGAGCTCGTGCTGGGCACGAAGGGCCGCTCCGGCCAGCAGTGGGACATCTGGGAGGCGGTCTTCTCCCCGGTCGGCCCCGACGGCTACCCGAAGCGGATCTGGGACAAGCGCCGGGGCGTGATCGACCCCGGGGTGGCCGCGCACTGGCGCGAGAACTACGACCTCTCCTACATCCTCCGCCGCGACTGGTCGAAAGGCCTCGGCCGGAAGCTCGAGGGCAAGATCCACCTCTACGTCGGGGACATGGACAACTACTACCTCAACAACGCGGTCTACCTGGCGGAGGAGTTCCTGAAGAGCACGAACGACCCTCCCTACGGCGGGGAGGTGGACTACGGCGACCGGGCGGAGCACTGCTGGAACGGCGACCACACGCGCCCCAACGCCTACTCCCGCCTTCGCTACCACCAGATGTACGCCCCCCGGATCGTGGAGCGCCTTCTCAAGACCGCTCCTCCGGGCGCGGACGTCACGAGCTGGCGCTACTAAGGCCTCGCTCCCGGGCCCTCGCTCCCGGCAGGCGGCTACGACTTTCGGAAGAAGCGCTTCAGGAACGGAGTCGAGGTCGGAGGAGGAGGGTCGTTCACGGCGACCGCTTCCCGCGCTTCCTGGTTCTGGGGTTGAAGCTCGAGCACCTTGCGGTACATGGCGGAGGCCCGGCTCTCCAGGCCACTCGCCCGGTAGACCGAGGCGAGGATCAGGTAGGCATCGGCGTTTCCCGGGTCGTCTTTCGTGACCTTCTGCGCGGCCTCTTCCGCCCGACGCCGCCACTTCGGGTTCTTCGCGTAGGCGCGGGCCAGAAGGAGGCGGGCCTTCTGCAAGCGCGGGCCCGCGAGGTCGCCGAGGTTCGTCTCGAGGGCCTGGATGGCATCCCAGTACTTCTCCTCCGCCATGAAGGCTTCGGCCCGGGCCAGAGCCTGGTCGCCGCGGCTCGCGGTCTCTTCCTCGGTCTGGGACGGCTCGGCCCACCCCGGCACGGACTGCGGAGGGGAGCCCGAAGGACTCGACCCGCCGGGCGGCTCCGCCCGCGGCGGGTTGAACCTGCGCCGCGGCAGCGTTGATTCGTAGTCGCCCCGCTTGCGCGGATTGCCGAGCACCTCCTTGGCCTCGCTCAGGCGGACGAACACGGCCTTCAGCTTGTACCGGAGGTCCTCCATGCCCAGCTCGCGGTAGGCGTCGGGATGGAAGCGCTTGGCCAACCGGAAGTAGGCCGCCTTCACGGCCGCCGCGTCGGCCGCGCGCTCGAGATCCAGTACCTCGAAGTGGTTCCGGTTGCCGACCTTGGTCCGGTAGGCGTCCTCGATCTCCCGGCGTTGCGCCTCGCGTTGCTCTGGGCTCAGCGCGGTGAGGGAGGGCTGTCCCCCCGGCGGGGTGGGAGTCTCGGGGTTTGGGGCCGTCGGCGCTTCCTCCTTCTGCAGGCCCGGGTCCAGCTCGAGGGGCGTGGCCGCCTCGTCGGGCCGCGCCGCGGGGCGTCCCGGCAGGGGCAGGTACTCGATGAGGCCGCCGATGAGCAGGGTGAACAGGCCGCGCTCGGTCTCGGATGCCTCGAGGGGGACGAGCTGGAGGACCTCCCTCGCCGCCAGCGTGCCGTCGACGCGTGAGAGGATGTAACCCTCGGTCGGGGTCAGGGTGAGGTTCTTCGGCTTCGAGGGATCGAAGGCGAGGCCCAGGATCCGGTCGAGGTCGCCGAGAGCGGCCCGGATGAGGGCGGGGTCCTTGACTCCCTGGGCGGCCTCCGCGAGCACCTCCTCCGTGGCGAGCTGAAGGGGCGGATCGCCTCCTTCCGCAGTGCCCCCCTCGGTGAAGGCGCACGACCCTTCCGGCCAGGCAAGGGCCTCCAGCAGGCGCTCGCGGGCCGCGGCACGGGCGAGGCCCGGGTCTCCCCCGAGGTCGAGGGGGTCGAGGAACACCGGCTCGTCCGGATCGGTGCCCCCCGCCTCCGGCGCGCTCTCGGACTCGACGCCCGCGATCTGCCCCTGGCGCAGGTAGATGAACAGGATCTGCGCCCCCCGGGCCACGACCAGGCGCCCGGTTTTCCGGGCCCGGTGCAGCTCGGCGAGTTGGACCAGGAGTGCGTCGCTGCGGGAGTCGGCGGGCATGGCCCCAGGTACCTTCGAGGAGAGAATCTTAACCGAGGAGGGGGGCTTGGGGAGGGAAACGCTGCGACACGCATGGTTCCGCGTCTTGTTGCTGGCTGGCCTCGCCCTGCCGGCCGTGCCCGCCTGCGCCCACGACTTGTCCTTCACGGACACGCGCCTGGCCATCCGCGGCGACGGCACGTTCCGGGCCGACCTCAGGTGCGACCTCGACGCGCTCGCCCTGGGCACGGACCCCAAGGCGGACGCGCGCGAGGTGGTGGCGGCGATCCGGAGCCGGAGCCCCGCCGAGCGCGACATCCTCCTCGACCGCCTCCGGGAGCTGCTCTCGCGGCGCGTCCGGGTGCGCTTCGACGGTACGCCGGCCCCGTTCGAGGTCGGCTTCCCGGAGCGGGTCTCCGACCCGGCGGCGGTCGCGGACGCGCCCGGCGCCACGGTCTTCGGTCTCACCGCCGAGCTGACCGGGCGCGTGCCTAGTGGCGCCCGCGCGGTGACGTTCTGGGCCTCCCGCGCGTTCCCGCCCGTGAACCTGACGGTCGCCCAGGAGGGGCTGGCCGACCCCCCGGCGCGCTTCGTCCTGCAGAGCGGGGAAGAGAGCCCGCCCATCCGGCTGGGCCGCGCAGCGCGTGGGCCCGGCCGGGGGGAGACCGCCCTGCGCTATCTCCGCCTCGGCTTCCGGCACATCGTGCCGGAAGGGACGGATCACATGCTGTTCGTCCTCGGCCTCTTCCTCCTGAGCGCGCGCCTCCGCCCGCTGCTGCTCCAGGTCTCGGCCTTCACCTTCGCCCACACCGCGACCCTCGCCCTCTCGACCCTGGGGGTGGTCCGCCTGTCCCCGGCGGTGGTCGAGCCGCTGATCGCGCTCTCCATCGCCTACGTGGCGGTGGAGAACACGCTGCGGCAGGAGCTGCGGCCCTGGCGGGCCGCGCTCGTGTTCGGCTTCGGGCTGCTCCACGGCCTCGGCTTCGCGGGGGCGCTCGGGGAGCTGGGCCTCCCCAGAGGTGACTTCCTGACCGGCCTCCTGGCCTTCAACGCCGGGGTGGAGCTGGGCCAGCTCGCGGTGCTGGCCGCGGCCTTTCTCGCCACCGCCGCCATCCGCGGCAAACCGTGGTACCGGAGCCGGGTGGTCGTGCCCCTGTCCCTCGCCATCGCCGTGGTGGGGCTCTACTGGACGGTGATGCGAGCCTGGGCCGGCGTTCACAGCCTTTGACTTGCGCCCGGCCGCGCCCGGCACGTACGATCCTCCCCCGGGGCCGATAACCACGGACGGCGAACGCAGCGCGATTCACCCCCATTCGGGGGCAGGTTCGCGCGGAGTGAGCGGGGGGTCTGGGGGGTGCGGGCAGCACCCCAGCGTGAAATGAGGAGGAGGGCCTCGATGCTGAAGGCAGCCCGGTGGGTAGCGCTGGCCCTGGCGGCTCTGCCCGCGGCTCCGGCGCGCGCGAGCGAGTGGCCGCAGTGGCGGGGTCCGGAGGGAAACAGCGTCTCCCCCGAGACCGGCCTCGTCTCGAAGTGGTCGCGGGCGGGAGAGAACCTGGTCTTCCGGATCGACTGGGTCGGCCGCTCGACCCCGGCGGTCTTCGACGGGCGGGTCTGCGCGAGCGGCCGCGCCGATCTGCGCTACGAGGTCATCGGCTGCTGGGACGCCCGGGACGGCCGTCCGCTCTGGCAGCGGCGGTTCGTCGTCTACGACACCACGATCCCGTTCAGCCGCGTGGGCTGGGCGAGCGTGAGCGGGGACCCGGAGACCGGCTACCTCTACGCGCAGAACGGAGACGGCCAGCTCGTCTGCTTCGACCGGCAGGGCAAGACGGTCTGGGAGTGGCGGCTGGGCGAGGAGATGGGCCGCAGCTCCGGCTTCGGCGGCCGCACCCACACCGCCCTCATCGACGAGGACCGCGTGATCACGAGCGTGGTCGGCACCGGCTGGGGCGACCAGGCGGCCCTCCGACAACGGTACGTGGCTTTCGACAAACGCACGGGCAAGGTCCTCTGGATGGCCACTCCGAACACCATCCCGGTCGAGGACTTCAACAACCAGGCGAACGGTACCATCGCGGTGATCGGCGGCCAGCGGCTGATGATCGGCGGTGGTGCGGACGGCTTCATCTACGCGGTGAAGTCGCGCACGGGCGAGCTGGTGTGGAAGTACCACTTCAGCACGAAGTCGCTGAACAGCCCGGTGACGGTGGTGGGCGACACGGTCTACGCGTCCCAGAGCGAGGAGCCGCTCGAGGGGAACTTCACGGGTCAGGTCGTCGCCCTGGACGGCACGGGCTCGGGCGACATCACCGCTGCCGCGACCCGGTGGCACACGGACGGCATCACCTCGGGGTTCGCCGCCCCCCTCCATCACCAGGGACGGCTCTACGTGATCACCAACTCGGGGACGATCCACGCCCTGGACGCGAAGACCGGCCAGGACCTGTTCTCCTACAACCTGGGGACCATCGGGCGCGGCTCCCCCGTCTTCGCCGACGGGAAGATCTACGCGACCGAGGAAAACGGCAACGTCCACATCCTGAAGCCCGGAGCCGACCGGTTCGAGGCGCTCGACCACCAGCACCTGACCATGCCCGAGGGGCGCCACGTCGAGATCTGGGGCTCCTTCGCGGTGGCCTATGGCCGGATCTACTTCCTGGCGGAGGACGGGCTCTACTGCCTGGGGGACAAGAAAGCCCCGTTCCGGGGGCCGGCTCCGGGGGGGGCGAAGGCCGCCGCCCCGCTGGCGATCGCGTTCGATCCGCCCCCGCCATCGGGCGCGAATCCGGCGGCCCTGCTGGTCGTCCCGGGCGAGGTGATGGCCAAGGCCGGCGAGGAGGTGGCCTTCGAGGTGCGCGCCTTCGACGAGAAGGGCTGGGCACTTCCCGCCACGGCCGCGAAAGGCGCGACCTTCACCCTCGAGGGGCTGGCGGGCGCCATCAACCCCGAGGGCCGGTTCAAGGCCGATCCGGCCAAGGGCACCCAGTCCGGCAAGGTCAAGGCGACCCTGGGCACCCTCAGCGCCACGGCGCGGGTGCGAGTCTTCGCCCCGCTCCCCTGGAGCGAAGCCTTCGAGTCGGGCAAGGTGCCGGCGGGTTGGGTCGGGGCGGGACGCTTCACGATCGCGGAGGGGGAGGGCGGCAAGACCCTGCACAAAGCCCCCGTCCAGACCGGCCTCAATCGTTCCAGCGTCTTCATCGGCCCCTCTTCGATGAGCGGCTACACCATCGAGGCGGACCTCAGGGCCACCAAGAAAGGGCGGCGGATGCCCGACCTCGGCCTCATCAACGGCGGCTACACCCTCGACCTGATGGGCAACCACCAGCGGCTGCAGGTGCGCTCGTGGGCCTCCGAGCTGGCTTTCTCCCAGACCGTCGATTTCAAGTGGGAGCCCGACGTGTGGTACCGGATGAAGCTCCGGGTGGACGTCCTCCCCGACAAGTCGGTCGCCCGGGGCAAGGTCTGGCGGAAGGGGGAGACCGAGCCCGCGGAGTGGACGATCTCGTACGACGACAAGGGACGCATCCCCGCGGGCGCCCCCGGGATCTACGGCGACTCCCCGGTGGACATCGATTACGACAACCTCATGGTGGTGGTGAACCAATGAGTACGCGGGGCCGGACTTGCACCAGCGTTCCGCTCCTCTACGTCCTGCTCTCCGCTGGCGTCCTGGGCGGGCTCCGCGCGGGCTTCCGCCCGGACGTCCGGGCGGCGGAGCCCGAGCGCGCGCTCTTCGGCTCCTACCCGACCCGGAACATGGTCTCCGACGAGACCGGCCTGCCCACGAAGTGGGACGTGAAGACGGGGATGAACGTCAAGTGGTCCCAGGCCTCCGGCTCCCAGACCTACGCGGGGCCGGTGGTGGCCGACGGCAAGGTCTTCATCGGCACCAACAACGAGGCCGTGCGCAACCCGAAGCTGAAGGGCGACAAAGGCGTGGTCATGGCCTTCCGGGCCAGCGACGGCCAGTTCCTCTGGCAGATGGTCACCGACAAGCTCCCCTCCGGCCGGGTCAACGACTGGCCGCAGCAGGGGGTCTGCTCCACGCCCTTCGTCGAGGGCAAGCGCCTCTACTACACCTCGAACCAGGCGCACATCGTCTGCCTCGACACCGAGGGCTTCCGGGACGGCAAGAACGACGGGATCACCACCGAGAAGTACAAGGACGAGATCGATGGCGACGTGATCTGGGAGTTCGACATGATGGGGGAGGCGGACGTCTTCCCCCACAACCTGGCGGCCAGCTCCCCCATCGTCGTGGGCGACCTCGTCTACGTCACCACGGGCAACGGGGTGGACGAGGGGCACGTCAACATCCCGTCCCCCCAGGCCCCGAGCTTCATCGCCCTCGACAAGAACACGGGCAAGCTGGTCTGGGAGAGCAACCTGCCCGGGGAGAGGATCATCCACGGCAACTGGTCGAACGCATCGTTCGGGGTGGCCAAGGGGCGGCCCGAGGTCGTGTTCGGAGGAGGCGACGGCTGGGTCTACGCCTTCGAACCCAAGACCGGGGCCCTCCTCTGGAAGTTCGACGCCAACCCCAAGGGGACCGTCTACGCCCTCGGGGGGCGCGGGACCAAGAACGACATCATCGCCAGCCCCGTGATCTTCGACGACAAGGTCTACATCGGGGTGGGCCAGGACCCCGAGCACGGAGAGGGGGTCGGGAACCTGTGGGCGTTCGACGCGTCCCTGAGCGGGGACGTGACCGACAAGTCCGTGGTCTGGCACCGGGGAGGCGACGACTTCCGCCGCACGATCTCCACCGTCGCCATCAAGGACGGGATCGCCTACACGGCCGACCTCTCGGGCTTCCTCTATGCGCTCGACGCCCGGACCGGCCAGCTCTACTGGAAGCACGACGTGCTGGCCGCGGTCTGGGGCTCCCCCTTCGTGGCCGACGGCAAGGTCTACCTGGGCGACGAGGACGGCGACGTGGTGGTCCTGAAGGCAGGGAAGACCAAGGAGGTGCTGGCCGAGATGCACATGGGCAACTCGGTCTACACCACGCCCTTCGCCAAGGACGGCGTACTCTACGTCCTGACCCGGAACCACCTTTACGCGATCGCGGAAGGGGCGAAGTCCGCCCCCGCCGCCAGGGGCGACTGACCGCCCGACGCAATTCAGGGTTTCCCCGAGCCCCAATTGCGGCGCCGCCTGATTGACGGTCCCTCCCGACGCGGCCACTCTCGGCCCAACCGAGGAGGTTGATGCCGTGAAACCCGTTTCGCCGTGTCGCCTGCGTATCCTCGCCACCCTCCTGACGATGGCCGCCTTCGCCTCCACCGCCGCCGCCCAGAACTCCACGGGGAGCATCCAGGGAGCGGTGCGTGATCAGACCGACGCCATCCTGCCGGGCGCCAGCGTCCTGGCCTCGAACACCGAGAGCGGCTTCCAGTACTCCGCGGTCACCCGTGAGGACGGCTCCTACAACCTGAACAGCGTGCCGCCCGGCACCTACACGATCAAGGTCTCCATCCCCGGGTTCAAGGAGCAGTCCCGGACCCTCCGCCTCCAGGTCGGGCAGACCCTCAACCTCGACTTCAAGCTGACCCTGGACGCGATGATCGCGGAGAGCGTGACGGTCGTGGGGACGATCCCTCTGGAGACCCGCACTCCCGAGATCGCCACCAACGTGACCCAGGAGCAGATCCAGTTCCTGCCCCAGAACAGCCGCAACTTCCTGAACTTCGCCGCCCTGGCCCCCGGGGTGCGGCTCTCCACCGACGAGCAGCGCAAGGAGGTCACCGCCGGAGCCCTGGCCTCCCAGCAGACGAACGTGTTCATCGACGGGGTGAGCCTCAAGAACGACGTCCTCCTGGGCGGGGTGGTGGGCCAGGACGCCAGCCGCGGGAACCCCTTCCCCCAGAACGCGGTCCAGGAGTTCCGGGTGATCACCCAGAACTACAAGGCCGAGTACCAGAAGGCCTCGAGCGCGATCATCTCCGCGATCACCAAGTCCGGGGGCAACACGTTTCACGGCGACGCCTTCGGCTTCTATCAGGGGAAGGGGCTCGTGGCCGCCGACCCCTTCGCGGAGAAGCGGGGCGAGCCGAAGCCCGACTACAAGCGCCTCCAGTACGGGGCGAGCCTCAGCGGGCCCATCGTCCGCGACCGCGCCCACTTCTTCCTCAGCTACGAGGGGAACGACCAGGACAGAAGTAACTCGGTCTTCTTCGGCAGCACCGCCGTCCCTCCCGCGCTCGCCGCCCAGCTCCAGAAGTACCTGGGCACCGAGACCAGCCCTTTCCGGTCCGACCTCTACTTCGGCAAGCTCACCTACCAGGTGAGCCCCACCCAACTCCTCGAGCTGTCCGGCCAGGCCCGCCACGAGACCGACATCCGCGACTTCGGCGGCCAGACGAGCTTCGAGAACGCGGACAACGTGAAGAACGACGTGAAGTACGCGACCGCCAAGCATCGGCTGGCCAAGGGCACGTTCGTGAACGAGGCCACCTTCAGCTTCCTGGACTTCAAATGGAACCCGGTCCCCCTGAACCCGAACCTCGTGGGGCAGGAGTACCGGGGGATCCTGCGCATCGGCGGCCGCGACACCACCCAGGACTTCACCCAGAAGCGGGCCTCCCTGCGCGACGACTTCACGCTCTTCGGGATCAAGGGCATGGGGACCCACGTCGTCAAGCTCGGGGCCAACCTGGACTTCCTGAGCTACGACGTGAGCAAGCAGCTCTTCGGAAACCCGCTCTTCACCTACCGCTCGGACATCAGCCTCGACTTCCCGGCCGAGGCCTCCTACGGGGTCGGCAACCCGGACCTCTCGAGCGACAACCGCGAGTTCGGCGTCTACGCCCAGGACGACTGGAAGGTCACGAAGAACTTCGAGCTGAACCTGGGCGTGCGCTGGGACTACGAGTCCGAGATGCTGAACAACTCGTACGTGACCCCGGCCGACGTGCGGAACGCGCTCTCCCCCTTCCTTCCCGCGAAATATTTCACGGACGGGACCCAGCGCAAGCCCTTTTACGGCGCGATCCAGCCGCGGGTCGGCTTCTCCTGGGACCTCGCCGGCGATGGCAAGACCACGGTCTTCGGGGGCGTGGGCCGCTACTACGACCGCGTCCTCTACAACTACATCCTCGACGAGCGCTTCCGCCTGCAGTACGCGGTCCGAAAATTCCTGTTCTCCGCCAACGGAGGAGTCCGGGACGGCCTCCCGACCATCCCCTGGGACCCCGCGTACCTGAGCGCGGCGGGCCTGAACGGACTGATCGCGAGGGGGACCGCCCCGAACCCCGAGGTCTTCCTGATCGACAACAACACGAAGCCGCTCAGCTCAACCCAGTGGAGCGCCGGGCTGCGCCGAACCCTGGGGCCCGTGCTCGCCTCCGCCACCTATACCGGGGTGCGCAGCGACCACGGCTTCACCTTCCTCTTCGGCAACCGCCGGCCCGACGGCAACTGCTGCCAGCAGCTCGCCCCCAACTACGGCAACGTCCTGATCTCCAGCGACGCCGTGAAAACCTGGTACGACGCCCTCTACGTCACCGTGGACAAGCCCTTCACGGCGTCATCGAAGTGGGGCGCCTCGGTCGCCTACACACTGGGCTGGGCCAAGCAGATCGGGGGCGACCTGTTCAGCTTGGACTTCCCGACCGTCGAGGCCTACCCGAGATACCCGACCCCCAACGACGAGCGGCACCGGCTGGTGGCGAGCGGCATCTTCGGCCTGCCCGGGGACGTGCGGATCAGCACGTTCATCACCTACGGGTCGGGCCTGCCGTATACGATCACCGACGCCTCGCTCGGCTTCGGGCCGAACCAGCTCAAGATCCTCCGAAACGAGGGCCGCGCCGACACCTACCAGAGCTTCGACTTCCGGTTGGAGAAAGCGGTGGGTTTCGGTGGCCCGCATCGAGTGGGGCTCGTAGCCGAGGTCTTCAACGCGTTCAACCACTACAACTACACCGACTACAACGGGTTCATCCCGCCGCTGCCGGAGGTGAACGCCAACTTCGCCACCCCCGGCCGCCTCACGGAACCCGGCCGCCGTTTCCAGTTCGGGGTCAACTACTCGTTTTGAAGTGATCGGGGGCGCCCTTCCCTCCGGGGCGCCCCCGATCGATTCTCGCCGATGATGGCCCCATGCGGCGGCTGAGCCTGGTCGTCTTCGTCCTGCTCGGGTGGGGGTGCCGCGCCCCGACCCCGGCGCCGAGCCCGCCCCCTCCCCCTGACCCGCGGGTCGCCTGGGCCTTTCTCGACACCCTGGAGGAGCGGACGTTCCGCTTCTTCTGGGACCTGGCCGATCGTCGCACCGGCCTCGTCCCCGACCGCTGGCCCACTCCCTCGTTCTCCAGCATCGCCGCCGTGGGCTTCGCTCTCACCGCGTATCCGATCGGGGTCGAGCGCGGGTACGTCTCGCGGGCCGACGCGCGCCGACGCGTCCTCGCCACCCTGGACTTCTTCCTGGACGCGCCCCAGGGGCCCCAGGGGACAGGGGTCGCGGGCCACCGCGGCTTCTTCTACCACTTCCTCGACATGTCCACGGGACGCCGGTTCGGCACGGTCGAGCTTTCCACGATCGACACCACCCTTCTCATGGCGGGCGTCCTCTTCTGCCAGTCGTATTTCGACGGCGCTCTTCCCGAGGAGCTGGCGGTCCGCGTGAAGGCCGAGGAGCTGTACCGCCGCGTGGACTGGCGTTGGGCGGCGGCACGCCCGCCCCTCGTATCGATGGGCTGGAAGCCCGAGTCCGGCTTCCTCGACCCGGACTGGCGCGGCTACAACGAGGCCATGCTCCTCTACATCCTCGCCCTCGGCTCGCCCACGCACGCGGCGGAGGAGAGCGCCTGGACCGAATGGACGCGGACCTATACCTGGGGGACCTTCCAGGGCCAGGCGCACGTGGCCTTCGGCCCGCTCTTCGGCCACCAGTACTCCCACGTCTGGATCGACTTCCGCGGCATCCGCGACGCGTACATGCGCGGGAGGGGGATCGACTATTTCGAGAACTCGCGGCGCGCGACCTACGCCCAGCGCGCCTACGTGGTGCTGAACCCGATGGGCTGGAAGGACTACGGGCGGGAGGTGTGGGGGCTCACGGCCTGCGACGGGCCGGCGGACGTGCGCCTCACGCTGGACGGGCGCCCGCGGACTTTCTGGACCTACTCGGCCCGCGGGGTGTCGCTGGAGGGGATCCGGGACGATGGCACGATCGCTCCCACCGCGGCCGCGGCTTCGCTCCCGTTTGCCCCCGAGATCGTGATGCCCGCGTTGCTGGAGATGCGCCAGACCTACGGCGACCGGCTCTTCTCGACCTACGGGTTCCTCGACGCCTTCAACCCGAGCTTCCCCGGCCAGGCCGTGCTCCGGCACGGCCGCATGGAGCCGGGCATCGGCTGGGTGGACACGGACTACCTGGGCATCGACCAGGGGCCCATCCTGGCCATGATCGAGAACCACCGGACCGGCCTCGTGTGGCGGACGCTGCGCAAGAGCGCGCACCTGGCGCGTGGCCTGCGACGCGCGGGCTTCACGGGCGGCTGGCTGGAGGACGCCGCCCCCCTCACGGCGGACGACGCTCGCGCCCGCCCGTCCCCCTGACCTGCCCCCGATTCGGGAGCCGCCGCGGGCGCTCGATCATCTCGGACGCGATTCGATCTTGAGCACGTTCGAGTCGATGCGGTCGAGGCGAGCCGAGGCTCGGAACGTACCGCCGTTCATGATCCGGACTCGCAGCCAGAACGGGGTTCGACTGCCCTTCCTATGAACGAGGCCATTGGGATGCAGGGTCTGCTCGGGAAGGCGAATCCCGTCGACGAACCACTCGGGGGCCTCCACCCACGCGCACTCCTCGCCCTGGGCATTTCGCTGGTCCGAATCGAAGACGACGAGATCGCCCGGGTGGACGATCCAGTGGCCGGTCCGGGGATCCTGGACGAGCGGGCGGCCTTCGACGGAGCGCAGCTTGATGAGGTAGGACGCGACGGGCCCCCGAGGCAGCAAGGGCCTGAGATCGGGGGTGGGACTCGGGTTCGGCTCGGGAGGAGGGGTCGGCTCCACCGTGGCCCCCTTCCGCGGCGCTCCGGATCGCGGACCCCGTCCGTTGCCGGGGTCACGGTGCAGGAACTCGTCGCGCAGAGCCTCGGCCACGAAGGCGTGACCCGTCGGAGTCAGGTGTCCGATGTCGTCGAGCGCGATCAAGTTGTAGGTCAAGCCGGCCGCCCAGTAGCGGAGCCTCAGGTCCAGAACCTCGGCTCCCGCGAGTCCGTGGAGGGGACGACGAAACGGGGCCACCCGCGTTTCATCGCCGAAATACGCCCCCCGATCAGGGTGCAGGACGACCTTGAAGCGGGCTCCTCGCGCGCGGCAGAGGTCCGCCATTCGCTCGACGAGGCGCATCGTGAGGTCGGCCGCAGCATCGAAGCGCTGGAGGACGCGCCCGTACCTTTCCGGCCAGTGCTCGCGCGAGGAACCGGTCGCCGGTCGGCCCATCCGCTCGGGAGATTGCACCTGAAGCGTCAACAGGTTGAAGAGATCGGAGTGCTCGCGCAGACGGAGCCCCATCCACGCGATCCAGCTCCGCTTCAGGTGCGCGTGACGCAGCGTCAATTCTCCACCCTCGACCACGTAGTACGGCTTCGGCGTCCCTGCGTCGTAAAGGTACGAGTCGAGCGCGTTGTCGACGTAGTCGTTTGAGAGGCAGAAGTTCAGCACCACCAGGTCCGGCGCGTACCGGAATCCTTCGCGCTCGAGGCGCAGCAGGGCCTGGTCCGTGCCGTAGCCGCTGACCGCGAGATTGACGACCTCGACGCCCGGATCCATTTCTTGAAGGCGCTCGGCAAAGGTCTCATGGTCGGCCACGGCGGCGCCGAGAGCGATGGAGTCTCCGAGGGAGAGGACGCGGGTGGTACCGGATCGGCGAGCCACGGCCCATTCCCGCCCGCGGTAGCCCGCGCGGTTCACGGTGAAGCGCTTGCCGTTCGACCAGACTCCGTTCCAACCTGGCCGCAGGGCCCAGCCGTAGAGCTCGGAGTAGACATGCGGGTGCCGGACCGGCGAGTCACTCAACGCGTCGAGGTCAGCCCGGCGGACCAGGGCCTCGCTGGCCACCAGGGTCGCCACGATGAGGAGCAGCACGGTAAGGGAGAGGATCGGTCCGACAAGGCGCGATCCCAGGCGCGGCGGGGGGGGCGGGGCCACGTCTTGGAGTGTGCATTCCGAGTGAGCGGATGTCCAGTGGGCTTTAATGCTCTCCGCCGACCCTTGCGGGGGACGGGACCTCCTCTTGGCGAGCCCGCCCGCCGTGTGTCATCCTCGCGGGATGGGCGCGGACCTCGACCGGATGGTGCAGACGATGGAGGTTTTCGACTCCTGGGAGGATCGCTGCCGGTTCCTGATCGAGCTCGGGCGCAAGCTGCCGGCACTGCCCTGCGAGGACCAGACCGAGGAGAACCGGGTGCACGGCTGCCTGAGCAAGGTCTGGTTGAAGGCCCAGCCCGGCCCCGAATCGCCGCCGCTCCTCCGCCTGGAGGCGGACAGCGACGCCGCGATCGTCAAAGGGCTGGTGGCCCTGCTGATCGCCGCCTATTCGGGTCGGACCGCGCCCGAGATCCTGGCCTTCGACATCCGCGGCCTGCTGACCCGCCTCGACCTGCAGAACCAGCTGAGCCCCAGCCGCAGCAACGGGCTCTTCTCGATGGTGGAACGGATCCACGACCTGGCCCGGAGCCTCGTGGCTACCGCGCCGCCTCCTGCCTCCCCGTCTTGAATCGGAAGACCGCGGCGGAGAGCGCGGTCTCGCTCTCGTCCAGCAGGTGCGTGTACACCGCGACCACGCGCCCGCCCTGGGCCGCGAGCCCCACGTAGTCGCCCATGAAGACCTTGTCTTGGCAGGCGAAGGGCGGCGCCCCTACCCGCCCGCGACCAGGGAGGCGATGCGTCCGGCCAGCTCGCGCCCGCGCGCGCCGTCGAGGGAGCCCGCGCGCCACCCGATCCCCAGGCCCGCGTCGTCGAGCTTCGGGATGATGTGGAAATGCACGTGGAACACCGCCTGGTGGGCGGCCGCCCCGTTGTTCTGGAGGACGTTGTAGGCGGCGGCCCCCGTCGCCTTCATCACCGCCCGGCAGAGGCGAGGGAGCACGCGGCCGATCGCGGCCGCGCTCTCGTCGGAGAGCTGGTCCAGGGTGGCCGCGGCTTCCTTCGGGACCACCAGGGTGTGACCCGGGCTCAAGGGGCTCACGTCGAGGAAGGCCAGCACTCGCTCGTCCTCGTACACGCGGTGACAGGGGATCTCGCCCCGGATGATGCGGGAGAAGATGGTCTCGCTCACGCCTTCGCTCCTTCCGCGGCCCTCGCGAGGAGGGCGCGCGCCATGGCCGCGTAGGTCTCCACCGCCGCGGCCTGCTCCGCCTTGTCGATGAACTCGTGCGCGGTGTGGGCCACGTGGATGGACCCGGGGCCGAAGAGCAGGGGCTCTCCCCAGCGGTCGAGCCAGGGGATGTCGGTCCCGAAGCGCACCACCGCGCGGGGCAGGTGGGAGAGCTCCGGGACCGTGTGCACGTCGATGGGCTGCATCTGGAGCCCAGGCCTCACCCGGGCCCGGCCGCCCGCGATCGCCGTGACCAGGGCGAGCACCTCCGCCGGATCGGTGACGGTCCGGAACATGATCTCGGCGCTCGCCGCGTCGGGGACCACGTTGGCCTTGATCCCCCCGCCGATCACCCCGATGTTGTGGGTGGTGGGGCCCAGAAGCTCGGAGACCGGCCAGGAGGCCGCGCGCAGGTCGTGCAGGACGTCGAGCAGCTTCTCGATCGCCGACTCGCCGAGCTCGGGATAGGCGGCGTGGGCGGTGCGGCCCGCCGCCTCGATGGTGACCCGGAGCACGCCCTTGCCGCCCGTGGCCTGGTGACTCTCGGTGGGCTCGCCGTTGATCAGGTAGCGGCAGCGGTTCTTTAGCGTGTTGGCGGCCTGCGCCCCCTGGCTGCCGTCCTCCTCGCCCACCACGAAGAGCAGGCCGAGGTGGCCTCGTCCCTCCTCGCGCAGCCGCCGGGCCGCGAACACCTGGGCGGCCACGATTCCCTTGGCGTCGCAGGCCCCGCGGCCGTGGATGCGCGTCTCGTCCTCCCGCGAGGGGATGAAGGGCGGCACCGTGTCGATGTGGGTCGAGAGCACGACCAGGGGGTCGCCCACCCGGGCGAAGACATTGAAGCGATCGCCCTCCACCGGCTGCGTGCTCACCTCGAAGCCCCACCCGGCGAGCTGGTCCGCGAGATAACGGCCGACCGCCGCCTCCTCGCCGCTGATGGACGGGATGTCGATGAGGGCGCGGGTGAAGGCGGTCAGGTCCATGCCGAGCCCTGACATTATCCATCTCTTGTAAGATGCCCGTCGCCCGCCGGGGAGCGGGTGGGAGGGTTCGAATGCGCAGACGCTTCACGATGCTTCTGGCCTCGCTCCTGGCCGGCCCGGCCACGGCGGCCGACACCCACCCGTTCTCCGTTCACGACATGCTGGCCATGGACCGCATCTCCGACCCCCGGGTGTCCCCCGACGGTCGGATCGTGGCCTTCACCGTCCGGGTGACCGACCTCGAGGCCGACAAGGGCAGGAACGACGTCTGGATCGCTCCCACCGGTGGGGGAGGGGCCCGGCGGCTGACCAGCCACGAGGCCGACGACACCCAGGCCCGTTGGGCCCCGGACGGCAAGGGCCTGTTCTTCCTCTCCACCCGCACCGGCTCGGCGCAGGTGTTCCGGCTGAGCCTGGAAGGGGGCGAGCCGCAGGCGGCGACGAGCCTGCCTCTGGACCTGGACGCGCTCGAGGTGGCCCCGGGCGGGCGGCACCTGGTGTTCGCGATGGCGGTCTTTCCGGGCCAGACTCCGGCGGAGAGCGCGGCCACGCTTCAGGCGCAATCCAAGCGGAAGGCCAGCGGCCGCCTCTACGAACGCCTGTTCGTCCGCCACTGGGACGCGTGGGAGAACGGCACCCGCAACCACCTGTTCTCGTACGAGCTCGCCACCGGGAAGCTGGTGGATCTCATGCCTCGGATGGACGCGGACGCGCCCTCGAAGCCGTTCGGGGGAAGCGAGGAGTACGCAGTCTCACTCGACGGGCGCACCGTGGTCTTCACGGCCAAGGACGCGGGGCGGGAAGAGGCCTGGTCCACGAACTTTGACCTCTACGCGGTCCCCCTCGACGGCTCCGCCGCCCCGAAGAAGCTCACCACGAACCCCGCCTGGGACGGCCATCCCCGCTTCTCTCCGGACGGCAACACGCTCGCCTACCTGGCGATGAGCCGGCCCGGCTTCGAGGCGGACCGCTTCCGGATCGTGCTTCGGGAATGGGCCACGGGCGCCGAGCGGACGATCGACCTGCGGGCCGACGCCTCGGACACGGGCGACCGTTCGCCGGACGATCTCGCGTGGTCGCTGGACGGCCGGGAGCTCCTCGCCACCGCCGACCACCTCGGCAACAAGGCCCTGTTCGCGATCGACGCCGCCACGGGCGCCGCGCGCATCCTGGCGGGCGACGGCCAGGTGACGAGCCCGCAGCCGATGCCGGGAGGCAGGTTGCTGTACGGCCGCAACTCGCTCCTGGGTCCGACCGAGCTCTACGCCCTCGACCGACAAGGACGCACGGCTCCGGTACGGGTCACGAGCCTCAACGACGCGAAGGTGGCGCAGGCGCGTTTCGGCAAGCCCGAGCCGTTCACCTTCACGGGCTCCCACGGCGCCACCGTGCATGGCTGGATCGTCCATCCCGTGGACTTCGACCCCGCGAAGAGGTACCCGGTGGCCTTCCTGATCCACGGCGGGCCCCAGGGCTCCTTCGGCAACGACTTCCACTACCGCTGGAACCCCCAGGCCTATGCCGGAGCGGGTTATGCCGCGGTGATGGTCGACTTCACGGGCTCCACCGGCTACGGCCAGGCCTTCACCGACCGCATCCGCAACGACTGGGGCGGCGCCCCGTACGAGGACCTGATGAAGGGCCTGGACTTCGCCCTCGGCCGATACAGCTTCCTCGACCGCGACCGGGTCTGCGTCCTGGGCGCATCCTACGGCGGCTACATGATCAACTGGATCGCCGGGAAGACCGACCGCTTCCGGTGCCTGGTCAGCCACGACGGCAACCTGGACGAGCACTCGGCCTATTACATGACCGAGGAGCTGTGGTTCCCGGAGTGGGAGCACGGCGGCCCCGCCTACGACAACCCCGAGGGCTACACGGGACAGAGCCCGATGGCGCTGGTCAAGAACTGGAAGACGCCCATGCTGGTCATCCACGGCGAGAAGGACTACCGGGTGGTCTACGCTCAGGGCCTCGCCACCTTCACCGCCCTCCAGCGCAAGGGCATCCCCTCGAAGCTGCTGGTGTTCCCCGACGAGAACCACTGGGTCCGGAAACCGCACAACTCGGTTCTCTGGCACGAGACGGTGCTCGGCTGGCTGGAACAGTGGATCGGCAGACGCTGAGGCTATCGCGCGGACACGAGCCCCACCGGGCAGCTCACGCCGGTGCCGCCCAGCCCGCAGTAGCCGGTCGGATTCTTGGCCAGGTACTGCTGGTGATAGTCCTCGGCGTAGTAGAACTCGGGAGCGGGCAGGATCTCGGTGGTGATCGCCCCGTGGCCGGCCGCGGACAGCGCCTGCTGGTACGCCGCGCGTGACCCTTCGGCCGCGCGCCGCTGCTCCTCGTCGTAGACGTAGACGCCCGACCGATACTGCGTCCCCACGTCGTTGCCCTGGCGCATGCCCTGGGTGGGGTCGTGGCCCTCCCAGAACGCCCGCAGCAGGTCCGGGTAGCTCACTTTGGCGGGATCGAAGACCACCCGCACGACCTCGTTGTGACCGGTGGCCCCCGTGCAGACCTCACGGTAGGTCGGGTTGGGGGTCAAGCCGGCGGCGTACCCCACCGCGGTGCTGTAGACGCCCTTGGTCTTCCAGAACTGCTTCTCCGCCCCCCAGAAGCAGCCCATGCCGAAGAGGGCCAGCCGCATTCCGTCCGGGAAAGGCGGGACGAGAGGCGTCCCCAGGACGAAATGGGTCGCGGGCACGGGCATCTTTTCCGCGCGGCCGGGAAGGGCCTCCTCGGGAGTCGGCAGCCTGAGCTTGCTGGGATCGGCCACACGCATGGCGGTCTCCTTATCGAGACTTCATTGTCGCCCGAAACGGGTCGCGGCGCGCGCGGGCGGCCGCCCCGCGGGCCCGTGCTACCATCCGCGATCGCCGGACCCGGCCGCCCTCTTCCCGGGAGGTAAACAAGACCGATGCCTCGCGCCTGCCTGGCCTTTCTCCTCTTCCTCACTCTTGCTTCGTACGCCGGGCCCGACGAGGGGCCCGCCATCCCTACCTTGGCCCTCGGAGCGGCGGCGCCCGACTTCGACCTGCCGGGGATCGACGGCCGCCGTCACACCCTGAAGGACTACGCGACCGCGCGCCTGCTCGTGCTCGTATTCACCGCCAACCACTGCCCGACCGCCCAGGCCTACGAGGCGCGCATCGAGACGCTGCACGACGACTATGCGGGCAAGGGGGTGGCGGTGGTCGCGGTGTCGCCCAACGACCCCCAGGCGATCCGCCTGGACGAGCTCGGCTACACGGACCTGGGAGACACCCTCGAGGACATCAAGCTGCGGGCCAAGGAGCGAGGCTTCCGGTTCCCCTACCTCTACGACGGCGAGACCCAGGCCATGTCGCGGAGCTACGGGCCGGTGGCAACCCCCCACGCGTTCGTGTTCGACGCGGAACGGAAGCTGCGTTTCGCGGGCCGGCTGGACGATAGCGAGAACCCGGCCAAGGTCACGACCTCCGATACGCGCAACGCAATAGACGCGCTTCTGGCCGGCCAACCGGTGCCGGTGGCGACGACCAAGGTGTTCGGCTGCTCCATCAAGTGGTCGGACAAGCGGGGCTCCGTCGCCGAGGGCTTCAAGAGGTGGGCCGCGGAGCCCGTGGGCCTGGACGCGGTGGACGAGGCCGGGATCAAGGACCTGGTCAAGAACCCCACGAAGAAGCTCCGGCTCGTCAACGTGTGGGCCACCTGGTGCGGCCCCTGCGTGACCGAGTTCCCCGAGCTGGTGACGATCCACCGCATGTACCGCGGGCGGGACTTCGAGGTGGTGACGATCAGTGCCGACCCGCCTGAGAAGCGCGAGACCGCCCTCGAGTTCCTCGGGAAGCAGGAGGCCTCGACCCGGAACCTGATTTTTGCGAAGGGCGATCCCTACGCGCTGATCGACGTGGTCGATCCGGAGTGGCGGGCGGCGCTGCCCCACACCATCCTGGTGGCGCCCGGGGGGAAGGTGGTCCACCGCAGCGAGGGGGCCTTCGACCCTCTACGCCTCAAGAGGGCGATCGTGGGATACGTCGGGCGTTACTACCACTCGGTCCCGGGCCAGTAGCCTCCGCCCCGGGGGCTGATGACGTTTTGAACACCCACGACCCCGCGCTCGTAAAGAGTTGTGAAGAGGGCCGTACCTCGGCCCGGATCGGAGTGCCCATGGCCAAAGCGCTCACGCGCGACCCTCGGCGCGCGGTTCTGGGCGGCGTCGCGGCGGGGTTCGGCCTGTACCTCGACGTCGACCCCGTCCTGGTCCGGCTCGCCTTCGTGGTGCTGTCCTTCGCGAATGGCCTCGGCGTGGTTCTCTACCTGGTCTGCTGGGTGGTGATGCCCAGGGAGGGGGTGCCGGGAAGCGCCGCCTCCGCGGGGGTCGAGGGTGCTCTGGCAGGGGCCCGCGAGGCGGCCCAGGAGGCGGCCCGCGCGATCGGCCGGGCCGCGGACGAAGGGGGCGGAGCGCGGCTCGCCGTCGGCTACGGCCTGATCGCCCTCGGCCTGGTGCTCCTCCTGCACAACCTCGACTGGATCCGCTGGCCGGCCTGGGCGCGCTTCGAGGTGCTGTGGCCGCTCATCCTGGTCGGCATGGGCGCGGGTCTCGTGCGTCGCGCGATGCGCAAGGAAGCCGCGTGAACGGCATCGCCTGGTGGCGCGTCGCCCAGGGGCTGCAGCTCGCGGGCTTCGGCGTCTTCCTGCTCCTCACGACCCAGGGCCTCCTCCCCTGGTCCTTCTGGGCCGAGGCCGCCTCGTTCTGGCCGGTGCTCCTCGTGGGCGCCGGCCTCCGGCTGGTCTTCGAGCGATCGCGGGCCCCCTGGGCCGTGTTGCTCTCCCCCCTGTTCGTCATCGGTACCCTCGCCTGGGTAGCGCGGGAGTCGGCGGCGCCGCCGCCCGGGGACTGGGTGAGCCGGTCGGTCGCGCGGCCGGAAGGGGCTGAGCGCTGGACCCTCGCCACGCGGCTCGCGGCGTCCCGGGTCGATCTCCAGACGGCGGCCCTGCCCGAAGGCCTGCTCGCGGAGGGCCGGTCCATCTCCCGGAACAGACGCGGTCGCCTCGAGCTGCGGCGTCACGGGCCGGAGCCGTGGGTACGCCTCGACAGCGGGCGCGGGGACTCCCTAGCTTTCGGGCCACCGCGGCGGCAGCTCTGGGACCTGCGCCTCGCCCAGTCCCTGCCGGTCGGCCTCGACTTCGAAGGCGCCTTTCTCGATGGCCGCCTCGACCTGGCCGCGGGGCGCCTCACGGAGGCCGATGTGGGCGGCGCCTTCAACGACTTCGAGCTGCGCCTGCCCCGGCCGCTGGCCGACGTCTCACTGCGCCTGAAGGGCGTCTTCAACGGCCTGCGCCTGGTCGTGCCCGCCGCCACCCCCGTGCGGGTGCGCACCGAGGGGCCATTCAACCATGTCGACCGCGACAGAGTCTTCACCCCGGGCGCCGGTCCCGGCTACGACGTGCGCGTCGAGGGCGTCATGAACCGCATCGTGGTGGAGGAAGGCTGACCTCGCCGACAACCTGACGTCTCCTTGACCCTCCCCGGACCGGAAGGTACTGTTCCGGCGGAGGGCCTATTGAGCGCTTGGGTCGTCGCCGGCGTCGTCCTCGCGCTCGCTGCCCTGGCTCTCCTGGCCTGGGGCCTGGAGCTTCACCGGAGCCTCGCCAGGGCCACGCGCGAGCGGGCCGCGGCCGCCGCGGAGGGCGCCGCCCTGGAAGCCGCGCGCGATCTAGCGCGGAGCGAGCGCGACGAGATGCGCACCGAGCGGGACCGCCTGCGGGACAGCGAGGCCCGCTACCGGCAGCTCGTCGAGTCGGCCGACGACATCATCTACAAGCTCGACGTGGAGGGCCGCTTCACCTACGCGAACCCGGCCGCCCTGGCGGCCTTCGGCTTCCCGGAGGCGGAGCTGATGGGCCGCCACTACGCGGAGACCGTCCGCGAGGACTACCGCGAGGAAGCGGAGCGCTTCTACCGCGACCAGGTCCGCCAGCTCATCCCGAACACCTACTGCGAGTTCCCCGCGGTGTCGCGGCAGGGCGAGGAGGTCTGGTTCGGCCAGTTCGTGCAGCTCGTCTACGAAGGCGACCGCATGGCCGGCTTCCAGGCCATGGCCCGCGACATCACCGAGCGCAAGCGGGCGGAGCAGGCGGTGCAGCGCGAGCGCGAGCAGTTCCGCCAGATCATCCACCACGCCCCGGTGGCCATGGCCCTGCTCGACCGCGACCTGCGCTACCTGGCCCACAGCGCGCGCTGGCTGCGCTATCTCGGCCTCGTTCCCGGGGTGTCGATCATCGGCCGGGAGTTCTACGCGGTCTCCCCCAACCTGCCCGCGCGCTACCGCACGGTGCTGGAACGCGCCCTCGCCGGGGAGGTCGTCACCGACCCCGAGGACGCCATCGAGCGCGGGGACGGGACGCGGATCTACGTGCGCTGGGCCCTGCACCCCTGGCGCGGCCCGGAGGGAACCATCGACGGGGTGGTAGCATCGGCCCAGAGCGTGGACGTGCTCGTGCGCGCCCGGCAGGAGGCCCTCGAGGCCTCCCGCCTCAAGTCGGAGTTCGTGGCCAACATGAGCCACGAGATCCGCACCCCCATGAACGGCGTGATCGGGATGACCCGGCTGCTCCTCGACACCGACCTCACCCCCGAGCAGCGGGAGTACGCGCAGATCATCGACGGCTCGGGGCGGGCCCTCCTCGACATCATCAACGACATCCTGGACTTCTCGAAGATCGAGGCGGGTCGCCTCGACCTCGAGGTCGTGGACTTCGACCTGCGGCGCGCGGTGCGGGAGGTCCTGGCCAGCTTCGCGGAGCCCGCCCAGGTGAAGGGGCTGGAGCTCCTGAGCCTCATCCACCACGACGTGCCGGGGGCGCTGCGCGGCGATCCCGGCCGCCTGCGCCAGGTCCTCGCCAACCTCGTGGGCAACGCGGTCAAGTTCACCGAGAAGGGGGAGGTGGTCCTGCGGGTGAACCTGGCCCAGTCCGATCCTGATGGGGTTCTCGTGCGGTTCGAGATCACGGACACCGGCATCGGCATCGGCCCCGAGGTGCAGTCGCGGCTCTTCCAGTCCTTCGTCCAGGCGGACGGGTCGACGACCCGCAAGTACGGGGGGACGGGCCTGGGCCTGTCCATCTCCAAGCGCCTGGTGGGGATGATGGGCGGGCAGATCGACGTGGAAAGCATCCCCGGAGAAGGGAGCACGTTCTGGTTCACGGCCCGCTTCGCGAAGCAGCCCCAGGCCGCCGCCCCGTCCCCCGTCCCCACCCCCCGCCTGGCCGGTCGCCGCGTCCTCGTGGTGGACGACAACGCCACCAACCGCCAGATCCTGCGCCAGCAGCTCGCCCACTGGGGCCTCAGGGTCACCTCGGTGGAAGACGGCCCGCGGGCGTTGGGCGCGCTGCGCGCGGCCGCCGCGGGCTCCGCCCCCTACGAGCTCGTCGTGCTCGACATGCGCATGCCGGGGATGGACGGCCTCACCCTGGCCCGCATCATCAAGGGCGACCCGGCCGTCTCCGGGGTCAAGCTGGCCCTCCTCACGTCCTTCGGCCAGAAGGGCCATGGGGCGGAGGCCACCCGGGCCGGGATCTCCGGCTACCTCACGAAGCCGGTCGACGAGGTCGACCTCCACGACTGCCTCTGCGAGATCCTGGGGGGCGCGCGCCGGCCGGCCCTCGTCACCCGGCACAGCCTGCGCGAGCAGCGGCCCCCGTCCTCGGCCCGCGTCCTGGTGGCCGAGGACAACGAGGTGAACCAGAAGGTCGCGGTGAAGGTGCTCGAGCGGCTGGGCTACCGGGTAGAGGTGGCGGACAGCGGCCAGGAGGCGGTGGAAGCCTGCGCCCGCACCCCCTACGACGCGCTGCTCATGGACTGCCAGATGCCGGTCATGGACGGCTTCGCGGCCACCGCGCGGATCCGCGAACGCGAGGGGAAGGACCGGCACACTCCCATCATCGCCATGACCGCGAGCGCCATGGTGGGCGATCGCGAGCGGTGCCTGGCCGCCGGGATGGACGACTACATCAGCAAGCCGATCAGCCCCGAAGTCATGGAGGAGGTGCTCCGGCGCTGGCTCAAGAAGCCCGGGCCCCCCGTCCCGACCCCCGCCCAGGGGCCGGAGAGCTCGTCGCCGCTCGACGAGAGCGTGATCGAGACGCTTTATTCCATCGACGAGGACGGGACCCTGCTCGTGGAGGTGATCGACACCTTCCTGCGCATCTCCCCCAAGCGGATGGAGTCCCTGCGCGAAGCCACGGACCCGGGCACCCTCGAGCGCGCTGCCCACAGCTTCCTGGGGAGCTGCGCGAACCTGGGGGCTCGCCGCATGGCCGAGATCTGCGCCCGCCTCGAGCACCTCGGACGCGCGGGCTCCACCGAGGGCGCCCCCGAGCTGGTCGCGATCCTGGAGGAAGAGCACGCGGTCATCCGGCGGGCCCTCCAGGCGGAGAAGGCGCGGCTCGCGGAGCGTCGGCCGGGCGGCGAGCGAGCGGTCCCCCCGCGGGCCTGAATGGACCCCGGCTCCTCGCGGCGCCCCTCCCACCTCGCCCTCGCCCTCCTCTTCGGCGTCAACTTCCTGAACTACATCGACCGCTACGTGATCGCGGCGGTGGCGGTGCTCATCCAGCGCGACTTCGGCCTGGGCGACACCCAGATGGGCCTGGTGGGCTCGATGTTCATGGTGGCCTACATGGCGGCCTCGCCCTTCACCGGGGTGATGGGCGACCGCTGGCCGCGGTTCTGGCTGGTGGGCGGGGGAGTGCTCGTCTGGAGCCTGGCCACGGTGCTCTCCGGCCTCGCCGGCAGCTACCACCATCTCCTCCTGGCCCGCTCCGTGATCGGGATCGGCGAGGCCGGCTTCGGGGTCGTCTCCCCGACCCTCATCAGCGACCTCTTCTCCCGCGAGAAGCGCGGGCGGATGCTCGCCTTCTTCTACGTGGCCATCCCGGTGGGGAGCGCCCTCGGCTTCCTGCTCGGGGGCTTCGTGGGAGCGCACCACGGCTGGCGGGCCGCCTTCTTCCTGGCCGGCGCCCCCGGACTCCTGCTGGGGCTCCTGGCCTTCGCCTTCAAGGACCCGCCGCGGGGCGCGGGGGACGGCGTCTCCGCGGCCCACGAGCAGCGTTTCGATGGGCGCTCCTCCCGCCAGCTTCTCTCCAACCGGTCCTTCATCCACACGACCCTGGGGATGGCGGCCATGACCTTCGCCCTCGGCGGCATGGCTTATTGGGTGCCGACCTTTCTCGCCCGCCAGCGGCACCTGCCCCTCGACGAGGCCAACGCGCTGTTCGGCGGGATGACCGTGGTCTCCGGCCTGTTGGGGACGTTCCTGGGGGGCTGGCTCGGCGACGGGCTCCTGAGGCGCACCGACAAGGCCTACCTGCTGGTCTCCGGGTGGGGGATGATCCTGGCCGTGCCGTTCATCTGCGTCGGCTTCACCGCCACCGACCGATGGGTGTACGTGCCGGCGCTCTTCGTGGCCGAGGTGCTGGTCTTCCTGAACACGGGGCCCGCGAACGCCGTGATCGTCAGCGTCGTCCTGCCGGAGATCCGCGCCACCGCGATCGCCCTCTCGATCTTCACCTTCCACCTGCTGGGGGACGTCCCCTCGCCGATCCTGATCGGCCGGGTGTCCGACTGGACGGGCGACCTCGGCCAGGCCCTGCTGCTCACCTCGGCGGCCATCGCGGTCTCCGGCATCTTCTATCTATGGGGCGCGCGGTCGGTCGGGGAAGACTCCCGGCGCGTGCTGGACACGGTCCGTCGGCGGGAGAGGGATGCGCAAGGCAATCCTGACGCTGCTTGAGGCTCTCTTCCGGGTCCTCTTCGAATACGACTGCCTCGGCGAGGAGAAGGTCCCGGCCGACGGGCCGGCGGTCATCGCCTCCAACCACCCGTCGTACCTGGACCCGGTCCTGCTCTCCCTCCAGCTTCGGCGGCCGATCCACTTCATGGCCTGGGATGCGCTCTTCCGGGTCCCCCTGTTCGGACCCCTCATCCGTCTCTTCGGGGCCTTCCCGGTGGACGTTCGGCCCGGCCAGGGGCGGGCGGCCTACGCCCAGGCCAAGGCGCTCATCCACGCCGGCGAGCTGGTGGGGCTCTTCCCGGAGGGCAAGCGCTCGCGGGCGGGCTGGATGGAGCCGGCCCTCCGCGAAGGCGCCGCCCGACTCGCCTGGGAGACCGACGTTCCCCTGATCCCCGCCACCATCACGGGCGCCTTCCGGGCCTGGCCCTACTTCAGCGTTCTGCCCCGGCCGGCCCGCATCCTCGTGCGGTACCACGACCCGATCCACCCCGCGCGCTATCGCACGATGTCCGAGGAGGAGGCGATCACGGCCCTCCTCGCCGAGCTGCGCCGGCGCGTGGAGCAAACCCTCCTGCCCGGAGTGAAGGCCGACTTGCGGGTCAACGTGCTCTACCAGATGTCCGCCCCCTGGCCGCGCTGGTACGAGTCGCTCCCCGCCCTCGGCCTGGCCCTGCTCGTCTTCTGGAAAACGCGCTCGTTCACCGCGGTCGCCCCCGCCTACGCGTACATCGGCTACCTGCTGGCCGACCTTCTCTTCATCCCCCAGCGGCGGGTCGTCAAGTGGGTCCGCAACGCGTCCTCCGTCTTCTTTTGCATGCTCTACGGCTCGCACGTCCTGCCGCTCCTGGGCCGGCCTCCGGTGGCCGCCCGCGGCGCCCTGTTCGCGGTGATGGTGGGTTCCTTCTTCCCCTACTTCTACGAGCTCGGGCGACGGCGGGAGGGCTTCATCCGGGGGATGGTCCTGGCCTGCCTGGTCGAGCTGGGCGCGCTCTACCTCGCGCCCACGGGCCTCGGGCCCCACGTGGCGCTCCCCGCCTTCGCCGCCTCCTACGCCTGGGAGCGCCGCACGGTCTTCGGGCGCTACGCGGCGCCCGTGCTCGTCTTCTACGCGGCGGCGGTGGCGCGGATGCTGGGGGGCGGGATCGAGCTGGTCCCCCACCTCGTGGCCGCCCTTCTGGCCTGGATGCTCGTCCGCTTCGCGCCCGCGCGGGCGGCCGCCGCTCCCGAGAGGAACGAGCCGCCGCCCTCGATACTGGGCCTCGACCTCCGGCCTTAGGGCGGGCGGCCGGATTGACCTGGCCATTCCACCCTCGGCGCCCACCGGGGCGGGGCGCCTGTGCTAGCCTCCACGCAATGACCCGCCCACCGACGAAGAAGGACTTGATCGCCCAATGGGCCTTCGACACGCGTCCACTGCTGCTGCGCTTCCACCTGTGGCTCGAGGACGTGGAGGTGGAATGGCTCGGCCGCGGTTCCGACAAGGGCTTCGACCACCATACGTTCGTCCCCGCCGGCATCCGCCGGTGCCTGGCGGCGACGGCGGCCGTCACGGCCCTGGGCACGCGCCTCTTCGCGCGCTTCGGAGAGGGCCGGGGGGCCGACAAGCAGACCCTGAACCAGATCAAGAAGGACGCCGACGCGATCTCGGCCTACGTGATGAGCGAGGCGCTCTGGCACTTCACGCGCCGGCTTCCCGAGAACCACGCCATCATGGTCTGCCTGGGCGAGGGCCTGATGCCCAAGGCCGGCGAGACGCCGGAGATGGGCGCCAACCCGCTGCTCGGCTTCGGGCGCGTCTACGCCCGCCCCGAGGTCGCAAAGTTCATCGACTCGCGCGTCCATCGCCTGCTGAACGACCCCGACTACGGATGGACCGGCTTCTACAAGAAGATGCGCGAGAAGGGGTTCACGATCTGGGGCGCGGCGGTGGACACCCTGGAGAACACCTCCCGCTTCGCCAAGGGCGACGAGCTGGGCCCGATGGCCGTGCTGCACCTCTTCGACCAGCCCCTCGCGATCACGCGCCCCTACGAGGCCTACATGGGCTCGCTCACCCTGCCCCGCGACGTGGTGGAGACGGCGGAGGCGCATTCGATCCAGGTGGACCTGTTGACGCCGCGGCGCAAGCTGGTCGAGGCGATCGAGCTGACGCTGCCGGGGATCCGTCGGGAGCACTCCACGTCTGGACGCTCGGGGGCAAGAGCCGGGAGACCCGGCTGGGCGGGCTGTGGCAGGAGTGGCGGGAGCTGGGCGTGCACCTGGTGGAGGACGGCTGGACCTGTCCCAGCGGGCTGCCGGCCTTCACCGAGTCGGGCACCTACGCGCCCACCTACCTCGTCGGGACCTGGAAGGATCCTTCAGGAGCGCCTCACCTCTTCTTGTGCGACGGCTATGCGGCGTCCGCCGAGGCGGTCCAGGCGGCGAGCCTGGCGGAGGCGCTCGACGTCGACGTCTCCCTCGCCCTCTTCTCCCCGCAGTTCGAGCTGCCCCTGGAGCGCGAGCAGCGCCTGGCGCGCCTCGACCCCGGGGCGGGAGACTTCGCGGCCCAGCTTGCCCCGCTCTTCGGCGGCCAGGGCCTGACCCCGGAGCGCGTCGAGCACTACCGAGGCTGCCTGCGCGAGATGGCCGAGGCCAACCTGCCGCTCGGGCGGCGGGTCGTGCGCGCGGACGACTTCTTCCCCGAGAAGCGCTGGCGCGTGCTCGCGGCGACGGGGTACATGGGGCCCGATCCCTACACCGGTCTGCCCGGGGTCGAGCGCCTCGCCGAGGGCGCGTACCGGGTCACGACGCAGATCGCGACGCGGGGGGCGCGACAGCGGGTCAGCTTCAGGTTCCGTTTCCTCGAGCCCTTCGAGCAGACGCGGCTCGTGTTCAGCCCGCTGCTGGAACGATTCATTGCCGACGAGGACTACCGCTCGCGGGCGGTGAAGATCTCCGACTCCGGGCGCATCCGGAACGAGCTGGAGACCCTCTGCTCCCAGGCCCTCGAGTACAAGAACGATCACATCCGCGTGCACTTCGACCGCATCGACGACCTCGTGATCCAGCCCGAGCGCAAGCGCGCGATACACGAGGTGCTGGAGTGGTACAAGGCGAACCACCCCGTGTGGTTCGCCTGGCTCGAGGTCGCCTGAGCCGCGGTCCCGGCTCGCGCCCGCTCAGACGCCCGCCGGGCCACGCAGGATGCGGGCGGGCAGCAGGATCACCGCGCGCACCAGCGCCAGCGGCCAACACAGGACCAGGAGGATGAGCCAGAGCAGGAGCTTGATCACCGCGCGCCTCCGTCGGGTCGTCACCAGAAGTTACGCAGCCGGGCCGCGCCGGGTTCCCGCGGGGGCCGCCCTGGAAGACCTGAAGCGGAGCTGCGCGCGTCGCAACGGCTGGCGAGTCCGCCGGCTCAAGGAGGTCGGCCGAGGAGCAGTTCAAGGGCCCGGCGTCGGTGCGCAGGCCGCAGCCTTCCGTTCCTCGCTTCCTACCATCTCGTGCTCCGTCTCGCTCCGTCTCGCCATGGCCTACCAGTTGCGCGTCTTCCTGGGTTTCATCGTTCTCGTCTCGGGTGCCGCTCCCCCGCGACCGTAGGCACTTCTTGTCAAATCCATTCACGATTTTGGCCTTGACATGCACGCTGGCCCCGACATAGACTGGCCCTCGCTCACAAGACGATCATACCGAAGAACCGATTCCGGTAGGTGTTCCGGACGCTGGCTCGGGAGGCTCGGCCCTCCCCTCTTCCGCGAGCGCAGTCGTCGCGGGAGGGGTATGTGTCTGCTCATCGAGGCGAGACATGCTGGCCCGGCCACACGGCGGCGGCGTGGATCCCACGTTCCTTTGAGCCGTGGGCTTGCGGGCCCGGCTCTCGTTCGGATCCCGCGGTCTCCAACGCGGGTCGCCGGTCTCGTCGGCCGCGCCGGGCTTGGCGTTGGATGGCGGGCCCGCTCGGCTGCGTCCTGCCTTGGGCGGCCTGCTTCGAAGGACACCGTAGCCAGGACAGCGGCCTCGCGGCGGATGGCCCGCCGCCGATATCGGCTTCCATCGTGAAGGTCTACTGTCCCTGCGATCGGCAGACGCCCAGTAAGTCCCTCGAGATCGCGCCCGACGGTGACTTCATCCTCTCCGGTCACGACGCCCGGATCCTAGGCCGGGCGCGGATCTCCGACCGCGAGCGGGAAGACACGTGGCGCCTCTGGCGCGCAGCCTCTCCGCTCCCCCCACCGCCGGCCTGTGACCCGCCGCCGCCGGGCGTGCCTTTCGCCCGCCTGGTGCTGATGACGGCCGGAAGCAAGGCGACCTACGACGTCCGGCCCGAGTGCGCAACGCCTCCGCCGCTCCTCGAGCTCTCCTCCTGGATCGGCGCCCTCTACGGCCTGCATTTCGATGAGCTGACCCGGACGCCGTCGCCCGTCCCACTCGAGGGGGCCACCCTCCCGGCCGCCATCGACCTGGCGCGCCGCGACCTGGCCACGCGCCTCCGGATCGGAGCCGACCGCGTGGCCGTCGCCGGCCTCGAAGAGAGGCTCTGGCCCGACACCTGTCTCGGACTTCCCTCCCCCGAGCTGTGCGCCCCTGGCGAGCTGCCCGGGTACCGCGTCGTGTTCGAGGTGCTCGGGCAGGCGTACGCCTACCACACGGACGAAGCCACGACCTTCCGTTCCGCGGAGGTCGGAGCCCGTGCGCGATCCGGTGACCACGGTCTCGTTTTTTTCTGGTTTCCACCGAAAACCAGGATGGAGGACAGTCATGCAGAGTAGACACTCACGCAGGGAGACCCTCATCGCGTGTATCGGCGCCGCGGCACTGCTGACGATGCCCGGCGCGCCCGCCGGCGCCGCCACCGGTGACCTGCTCCGGACGGTGAACGTCCCGGCGGCCGCCCAGTGCACGGAGACGATCCCCGGGCTCGTCGGGCCCCTGGGCACGTCCGTCGCGGTGGTGCCCGGGTTCGTGGTGGGCGAGGACCAGCCCATCCTGCTGGTCACGAGCTGTCTGGCCGCCGGCGGCCAGCAGAGCAGCCTCTATTTCCTCGACCCCGCCACCAACCCGGCCACCCTCGTCATGACCCTGACCACCACCCCCACGCCGCCCCAGGGCTGGGGCGCGCTCGCCTTGCGCGGCGACAAGGCCGACCTGCTCGGGTGCGGCAACAATCCCGACGGCACGCACGCCGTCTACGCCATCGACATCAGCCCGTTCAACGCCACCCCGGACGGGACGGCCACTTTCCTGTTCAACGCCCAACCCGGCAATCGCATCTGCGACGGCGTGAGCTGGGACACGAGCGACAACAGCGTCTTCCAGAGCCCGGACGTCTGGGACACCATCTATCACTTCAGCGAGCTGGGAGGCCTGCTGGGCAGCTTCCCCTCGCCCGCGGGCTGCCTGAACAGCGGCGTGGCGGTGGGCGGCGACAGCCTGTTCGCCGCCTGCAACGGCGACCTCGTTATCCACCAGCTCGTCAAGGCCACCGGCGCCGGCATCACCTCCTTCGCGACCGGTGGGGAGCGGACCGAGGACCTCGAGTGCGACTCGGAGAGCTTCGCCGCCACGGGCCAGGACTCCATCTGGTCGAAGGACGCCTTCACCAACCAGCTCTTCGCCTTCGAGGTGCCCCTCGACACGTGCGGCCTCGCCGGAGGGCCGCCGGTCCGTCTGCCTCGGTGCCCCGACGGCACCACCACCGACACCGACGGCGACGGCCTGCTCGACTGCTGGGAGGTGGACGGCATAGACGCGGACGGCGACGGGATCATCGACCTTCAACTCTACGACGTCAACCAGGACGGCATCATCCAGCCGGGCGAGCAGGCCGACCCCAACCACAAGGACCTCTACGTCGAGGTCGACTACATGGCCCTGCACCTGCCGAATGCCACCTCCCTGGCCGACGTGGTCACCAGCTTCGCCAACTCGCCGGTCACCAATCCCGACGGCGCCACCGGCATACGTCTCCACGTCCTGGTCGACGAGCAGGCGGTGGCCCACAACACCAACCTCGCCTTCGAGCCCTGCACCGGCCCCGCGGGGGCGGGAACCCCCGACTTCGACGCGGTCAAGGCCGCCAGTTTCGGCACCGCCGCCGAGCGCGCGAACGCCAACGCCGTGAACATCCTCTCCGCCAAGCGGTCCTCCTTCCGCTACAGCCTCTACGTCCACAACCTCCTCGGCCTGGGTTCGACCTCGGGTTGCTCGGAGCTGCCCGGCAACGACTTCGTGGTCTCCCTCGGGGGCTGGGCGGTGGTGGGCGGCCACGGCGTCGGCAACACCGATCAGCAGGAAGGCACGTTCATGCACGAGCTGGGCCACACGCTCAACCTGCGCCACGGGGGTGGCAACAACACGAACTGCAAGCCGAACTACCTGAGCGTGATGAGCTACAGCCGCCAGATCAACAACAGCCCCATCCCGGGCCGTCCCCTCGACTACTCGCGTGGCCTCCTGCCCACCCTCGACGAGACGAGCCTCGGCGAGCCGGCCGGCATCAGCGGTCCGGCCGGCAACCAGACCGCCTTCGGCCCGCCGCCGGCGATGGTCGTTCCCTCGAACGGCGCCATCGACTGGAACCGTGACGGGGACACCGTCGACCTGGGCGTGGCCGCCGACATCAACAACTTCGGCTTCGGCGGCTGCGGGGCAGCCCCGGGACAGATGTTGACCGGCTTCGACGACTGGGCCAACCTCCAATACGACTTCCGCACCTCGACCGACTTCGCGGACGGCGTCCACCTGACCGTGCTGGAGGCACCCGAGATCGACCGCGAGGGCGCGGCCCAGCTCGGCCTGCCCATCGCGCGCGCCGGCGCGGACCTCACCGCCGAGTGCAACTCGCCGGCGGGGGCGACGTTCCACCTCGACGGCTCCGCCTCGAGCGATCCGGACTCCAGCGAGGGCACCAACGACGACATCGTGCTCTTCGAGTGGTTCGAGAACTTCGGCACTCCCTCGCAGGTGAGCCTGGGGACCGGTCAGATGCTCAACGTGGTCCTGCCCGTGGGCACGCACCAGATCACCCTGCGCGTGACCGACCACCTCGACCACACCGCCACCGACAGCCTGGTTGCGACCACCGTCGACACCACGGCTCCCGTCATCGTCAGCCCCCTCGCGGTGTCACCGGCCGTGCTCAGCCCGCCGAACCACCGGCTCGTCACCGTCGCCGTCCCCACCATCACGGCCCATGACGACTGCGACGCGGCCCCGCGCATCTTCTGCTCGGTGGGCAGCAGCGAGCCGCCGGACGCCCGAGGCGACGGGTCCAGCGCGTTCGACATCGTCTTCGATGGCCAGCCGGTCTTCACCCAGAGCACCGGTGACCGGCAGATCCAAACCGTGAACGGGGTGGGCACCTTCAGCCTGCAGCTCCGTGCGGAGCGCAGGGGCGGGCAGGGCGGTCGCACCTACACGATCGCCTGCCACGCGGTGGACGCCAACGGCAATTCGGGTCCGCCGAGGGTCGCCACCGTCAGCGTGCGCTGAGGTCTGGTCACATCCGGATCCCGTGGGTGCCCGGGTTCCCGGGCACCCACGGGTCGCTTTCCCGCGCCGGTCGCGAGAAAGGGCGGTCGCCGGTTGGGTGCTGCGTCGTGCGGCCCGAGCGGCTGCGCGACCCGCGGACGGGGCGCGTCCGGACGCTGGGCGCACGCCAGCGCGGCGCGCTCCTGCTCCGCCGCCTCGGCCTCGCGGGCCCCGCCGCCCGGAAGTTCCGCTTCGTCGAGGGCGACGTGGAGGAGCCGAGGCTGGGCCTCGCCCCCGCCGAGGTCCGGGCCCTCGAGGGGGCCCTCACCCACGTGGTCCACTGCGCGGCCAGCGTTGCCTTCGACGACAGCTACGAGAACTCGTTCCGGGCGAACGTGCTCGGCTCGCGCAACGCGCTCGACTTCTCGCTGCGCCTCCAGCACGCCCGGGGCTCGCCGTTCGTCGCCCACCTGGCGACCGAGACCTCGTACGTGCACGGCCGGCGGCAGGGGGGCGTGGCGCCGGAGGCGAGGCTCGTGTTCCCGCCGCGCTACTACAACAACTTCTACGAGCTGACCAAGGCGAGACGTCCAGGCCTACGGAAGGATCAAGGACCCCGACGAGATCGCCCGGCGCGAATGGCTGTGGGAGGACGCGATCGACGCCATGGAGTTCGGCGCCGGCCGCTCCGTCGCCTCGTTCTCCGCCTCGGAGTTCCGCCAGTTGATGGAGGCGCGCCTCGACCTGGGCACGTTCGAGCCGCGCGGGAGTCGATCGGGCTGGGGGTCCGCCTCGCTCTCGGCAGAAGCATCGTGAGCCGCAATCACCGCGTCGTCGTGCCGGTCGCCGCCGCCGCGCCCGGGGGGACGGGTCCCCGCGGCCGGATGATCTCGGCCAGGAGGTCCGCCCGGGCCGGGTCGCGCTCGAGCCGGGGGTAGCGCTCGCCGCCGTCGTACTCCAGCCGGTGGGTAGCGAAAAACTCGCCGTTCTCGGTCAACAGCTCCAGCGGCCGAGCGCGAGACCTCGTCTCGCGGATGGCCTGCCGCAGGATCTCCGGGGACAGGCGACGGCCGTTCACCGCCACGAGCTTCATGCCCGGCGCGACCCCCGCGCGGTCGGCCGGCGAGCCCGGGATCACGTCGTCGATGTGGCCGTTTTCCGCGAGGGTGATCCCGATCGAGAAGCGCAGGTCGACGGTCTTCTGCACGGCCTCCTGTGACCGGAGCATCTGGGGCACCGTGTCGGTGTAGACGAGCGTCCAGCCCCCGCCGGTGACGCCCCCGAGGGGGGCGCCGGTCGTGGTCTCCTCTACGCGTGAGCGCCAGAAGCCGCGCCAGTCGTGGGGGGCGACCTTCTGCAGGGCGGCCACCACGTCGTCGAAGTCATACGGCACCATCTGGGGCGGGCCGCTCGTCCCCCCGTAGAAGAGACGGCAGAAGTCGTCCAGGCTCTTCGCGCCTCCGCTTTCCCTTCGGATGAGGGCGTCGGCTTCGAGCCAGAGCAGCTCGCCCTCCGGGTAGAAGTCGACCCCGCGCCGCCAGGCGCCCCGGTCGCCCCGCGCGCCGTACAGGATCTGGGCGGCGATCGTCGTGTCGAGGAGCGGCCGCCAGGTGCGGCCGCGCTGGTGGTCCATGCCGGCGGCGGTCAGGGCGAGGCTCTCGCGGTACTCGTCCGCCGTGAGCAGCCCGCTGCGCGCGGCCAGGACCTGTCCCAGGTAGGTCGTGAGGCCCTCGTATACCCAGAGCAGCTCGCCCCGCATGGGAGTGTCGAAGTTCCCGGTGGCGAGGCCGGTCGGACGGCGGTACTTGCCGTTCCAGGAATGCGTCATCTCGTGGGGGAGGAGGCCCGCCGCGACCCGGCGCGCATCCTCGTCCACCAGCGAGCGCTCCCGCACGCGGTCGTCGCTCGACTCGTGGTGCTCGAGGCCGAAATGGGCGGTGTGGTCGGAGAGGGTGAGCAGGAAGCTGTACGACCGGTAGTGGCGCGCGCCGAAGAGTACGCCCGTCTCGGCCACCAGGCTCTTCCATCCCGCCACCACGGGAGGCGGCGCTTCCAGGGCCGCCTCGCTGTCCGCGGCGGCGTGGACCTGATGCGCCGGGGCGGCGGTGGTCAGCGGGAAGGAGCGGAAGTGGGCCCCCGCGAGGACCGGCGAGTCGACCAGGGTGGTCAGGGAAACCGGGGCGAACTCGACGCGCTCCGCGGTCTCGCGCGCGACCGGGAGCGCGGTGCCGTACTTCCATCCGGCGGGCAGGCGGAGCGAGGCCGCGTAGGTCAGGGCGTCGCTCGCCGCGCCCTTCGGGTAGAGCAGCACCTGGTTCCAGCTCACGACCGTGAGCTGCGCGGTCGCGGAGGCGCCGGCGGTGAAGCCTTCCGAGTCGGGCGGCGAGAGATAATCGAAGGTCGCCTCCAGCCCGTCGGTCCCGGCCGGGACCTCGAAGTGGAAGGCGAACATGTCGACGGGGTCTCGTCGCCAGGGCACCGGCTTCCCGGCCGCCGTGAAGCGCAACCCGGCCAGATCGGCGATCGGGCCGGTGGGCCCGTGCTCGCCGGGAATCCACTGCGGATAGACGAGGGTCAAGGCACCCGGCGAGGCCGGGAGGACGAGGCGCGCCTGGAGCCGCTTGCGCGGCGCCTCCCGGGCGTCGACCTCGAGCGTGATCGGCTTTCCCGACCAGGACGCGGGCCGCGCTTTCGCGGCCGCCAGGCCCGCTCCGGCCGCGAGGACGTTTCCCGGCCGGGGCCCGCCACCGGCGACGGCGAGCAGGCAAACGACGACCATCACGGGTCTGGAGACATGCATGGTGGCGGATTCTACCTTGCGGCGCCGCTACGGGGGCGGAGGAGGACGCCGGGCGCGAGCGTGAGCTCGTGGCTCTCGGCGAAGCCGTGAGTCGTCCACGCGACGCGCCGGCCGTTCTCCTTCACCAGCACGAACCCCGCGGCTCCGCGGCGCTCGAGCAGGGCGAGCCCTTCCTCCCCGCCCAGGACGAAGACGGCGGTCGAGAGCGCGTCGGCTTCACGCGCGCTCGACGCGACCACGGTGGCCGCCAGCACGCGGCGGGCAGGCCGGCCGGTGCGTGGATCGAAGATGTGGTCCTTGCGCTGGTCGGCGCCCGAGGAGCCGACGGCCGCCTCCCGCACGACGAACGACGCCCAGGGGGACCGCGCCGGATCCTCGGGGTCGGCCACGTCCAGGGCGAGTGCGTCCCCGAAGGCCCCGAGGCTGCTGCGGCCGAGGTCCACGACCGCTCCTTGAGCCCCCGCGGCGCGCAGAGCTGCCAACGCCCGGTCTACCGCGTAGCCCTTTGCGATGCCGCCCAGGTCGAGGGCGGTCCCGGGATCGAGCGCGACCGAGCGCAAGCGGGGATCGAGGCGGACGCGCCGGAAGCCCACACGGGCCAGGAGTCGTGTCCTCTCGCGGGCCGAGAGCCGACGGTGGGGGCCGCCCAGGCCGCCCGTGGCCCGCACCAGGGGCTCCACGGTCGGATCGAATGCCCCCCCGGAAAGGGCGGCGATTGCGAGCGCGTCCTCGAGGACGAAAAACAGCTCGTCCGACACGCCGCCGCCCCCGGCTCTGTTCAAGGCCGTCAGCTCGCTTTCCTTCCACAGCGACATCGTGCGGTCGACCTCGTCGAGCGCTCCGAAGGCCATGTCGAGGGCGGTGGGATCGGCCCCGCCGGTGACCTGGACATCGGCGGTCGTGCCCATGATCACGCGCATCTCCCGCAGGAAACTCGGACCCTCGGATGCCAAAAGGAACGCGGTGAGAAGGATGGGGATAGGCATCCCACAGATTATAAGCCACATGGACAGTAATGAAAGTGGATTTCATTTTCAGTTGACACCTGGCCACTCCCCTTGGTAGTCTCTGCGCGAAAAACGAAAATGAAATTCAAGTTCATCTGTAGACCACTGATCCTGGCCACGCTGACGGCAATGCTCGCAGCACCCCTCACGGCTCAAGAGGCGGCGGCATTGGAGGACCTGCGGAAGCAGGTCCAGGCGCTTCAGGAAGAGCTGGCGCGGCTCGAACCCCAGGGCTCGGCCGGGCAACGCCTGCAGGAGCTCGAGCGTCGCATCGACCTCCTCGCCGCGGAGATCGAGAAGACGCGTACGGGGGGTGCGGTGGAGGCGCAGCCCATCCAGCCCGTTCCGGGCTTTGCTCCCGCCGCGTCCAAGGTCTACCGCACCGCCCGGGGGGTTTCAATCGGTGGCTACGGCGAGGCCACCTACGCGAACTTCTCGTTCCGGCGCCAAGACAGCACTCCGTCCGGCCTCGCCGACCGCCTCGACCTGCTGCGGGCCGTGATGTACGTCGGCCACAAGTTCAGCGACACGATCCTCTTCAACTCCGAGATCGAGTTCGAGCACGCGAGCACCGGCGAGGGCGCCGAGGTGAAGGGCGAGGTCTCGATCGAGCAGGCCTACCTGGACCTGAAGCCCTGGAAGAGCGTCGGCTTGCGGGCAGGGCTGGTTCTCATCCCCGTGGGCTTCCTGAACGAGCTGCACGAGCCGCCCGTCTTCCACGGAGCGCGCCGGAACTCGGTGGAGACCGCGATCCTCCCCAGCACCTGGCGCGAGGTCGGGGTCGGCCTGTTCGGGGAGAACGGGCCGTTCCAATGGCGGAGCTTCGCGGTGGCGAGCCTCTCCAGCCTAGGCTTCGCCGCGAACGGCATCCGCGAGGGCCGGCAGCAGGGCTCGGACAGCCTCGCCGAGGACCTCGCCCTGACCGGACGCCTCGACTTCACGGGCGTGCCCGGCCTGATCTTCGGCGCGTCCTTCTTCACCGGCAACACCGGCCAGGGCGCCGCGGTGGGTGGCCGGCGGATCGGGGGCCGGCTCAACCTCTTCGACCTGCACCTGCAGTACGAGCGCCGGGGGCTGCAGGTCCGCGGCCTCTACGCGAAGAGCACCCTCGACGATGCGGCGCTGATCGACGAGCAGAACGGCCTCTCCGGCCGGGACTCGGTGGGGGAGCGGCAGGGGGGCTGGTTCCTGGAGGCGGCTTACGACGTGATGACCCTCCGGCCCGCGGGCCAGTGGTCCGTCATCCCGTTCGTGCGCTACGAGCGGCTCAACCCACAGGACCGCGTCCCTGCGGGCTTCGAGAAGGACCCGAGCCTGGACCAGGCGATCTGGACCGCGGGGCTCGGGGTGAAGCCACTGACCAACGTGGTGCTGAAGGCCGACTACCAGTGGCTCTCCAATGGCGCCCGGACCGGGACGAACCAGCTCAACCTGGCGATCGGCTATCTTTTCTAGATGCTCAGGCCAGGCGCCGCGGGGAGCAACCGACGGGACCGGTCGGCCGCGATTGCGGCCCTCGGGCTCTCCATCGTCGCGGTGGTCGCCATCGCGCGGGCGGAGGTGATCCTGACCGAGGAGGCGGCCCTCAAGCGAGCCTTCCCCGGTCCGGCCCCGATCCGCCGCACGGTCTATCTCACCGCCGCCCAGGTGGCCGCGGTCGAGAAGGCGGCGCGCTCCAAGCTGCCCTCGCCGGTGATCACGGTCTTCGAGGCCCGTTCGGGGGACGCGATCACGGGCCGGGGAGTGCTCGACACCCACCTGGTCCGCACCATGCCCGAGACGGTGCTGACCGTGATGGAGCCGGACGGCCGCCTGCGGATGGCCCTCGTCCTCCAGTTCGGGGAGCCGCCCGACTACCTGCCGCGGGCGGGCTGGCTCTCCACGTTGGCGGGCAAGCCGCTCGACGACGACCTCTGGCCCGGGCGCGGCGTCCGTCGCGTCACCGGCTCGACCCTGACCGTCCAGGCGCTGACCGAGGCGGTGCGGCGCGCGCTGGCCATCGACGCGCTGGTGCTGAGGGCGGCTCCATGAAGTACATGCAGGAGGGCGGATTCCAGAACAATCCCCTGATGCGGCTCACCCTGGGCCTGACCCTCGCCCTGCTCGTCGCCTTCTGGGCCACGAACGTGGCGCTGTACTTCGCGCGCATGGACCTCCGCCCGTCCTCGGTGGTCGCCTATTACAACGGCTCGGAGGCGGATTTCCGACCGCCCCGTTCCGCCGCCTCGATGCTCGAGACGACCCACATGCACCTGCCCATGATGGGCATGGTGCTGTTGTTCCTGACCCACCTGGCCATCTTCGTCCCCGCCCCTCGGGGGGCGAAGGTCGCCTTCATCGCCACCGCCTTCACGGGGGCCGCCCTCGAGGAGGGGGCGGGCTGGCTGGTCCGCTTCGTGAGCCCCGGCTTCGCGGCCTTGAAGGTCGTCGGCTTCCTGGCCCTCCAGGCCAGCCTGCTCTACCTGATGGGCGCCCTCGCCCTGTTCCTCGCCCGCGCCGCGCGTCGGCCGGACTGAGCACGTCCCCCGCCTACCGCGGCTGCGCGGCCGCGCTCTCGGGGAGTCGATACGCGAGCAGCATCACCAGGGTCTCCGCGCCCAGCAGGAGGCTCGCCACCGTCAGGTGGGCCACCTGGGCCGTACGGGGCAGGCCGACGTAGGCGAGCACGACCCCGATCGTGATCTGGACCAGGGTCAGGCCCGCCGCCACCGCGGCAACTCCCGCCAGCCAGCCCGGCGCCCGCTCTCGCCGCCACACCATCGCCAGCAGCGCCAGGACGCCCGCCAGGACGGCCAGCGAACCGCTGCGATGGGCCACGTCCACGCCGCCCGCGCTCGCCAGCCAGGCCGCGCGCGGCAGGTTGTCCGCGCGCGCGGCCTCGTCGATGCGGCTGCGCACCTGGGTGCCCACCGCGACCTGGGCCAGCGTCAGGGCAAGGAGCGCGGCCGCAGCTCGGCCGATGCGGCGACGCCCGGGGCTGGGTGCCGGCGTGGTCGTCGGGAAGAACGCGTTCACGGTCGCGTAGAGCAGCAGGCTGACGATCACGAGGGCCACCACCAGGTGGGCAGTCACGATCCACGGCTCGAGGCCGTGGGCCACCACTCGGCCGCCGAGCCAGCCCTGGAAACCCACGAGCAGGAAGGCGAAGAGGGTGGGCCAGAGCACCCGCCGGGCGCGCCGGTGCCCGGCGATCGCGGCCGCGAGGGTGGCTAAGATCAGGAAGCCCACCATCACCCCGAGCAGGCGGTTCAGGTACTCGGTCCAGGCGAGGGCGGCATTGAACTGCGCCGGGTCGAAGGCGGGCGGAAGCTGGTCGGCCCGGGTGGGCGGCACCCATGAGCCGAAGCACCTCGGCCAATCGGGGCAGCCGAGGCCCGCTCCCGCCGCCCGCACGAGCCCTCCGACCAGGATCAGCAGGTAGGTGGTGGCGGTGGTGGCGAGGGCCAGCTTCTGGAAGGCATCGAAGCGGCGGCTCCGCATCGCCGCGACTCTAAGAGAGCTCAACGTCCGCCGGTGCGCTCGACTCGAGCTTCGGCAGCAAGCGATCGAACCCCTCCTGACTCATGTTCTTGGGCGTGAGGTGGAATGTCGGCACGATCGGAGCCGTGGAACGGAACCGGTAGAAAGTCCAGGCGCAGGTTCTCTCTGAGCTTCGGATATCGCCTCAGGACCTTGTCGTCCTCAGGCAGCACGAACGGAGGCGCTTCGGGAAGCTGCCGCCAAGGGTTTTCTTCGAGCATTGGGGGAAATGCTAGCCGGGGAGAGCCGGGAGGAGCAAGTGTCGCGCTAGAATAGTATTGTCATGACCACGCTGGCGCAGGGTTTATCCATCCCGCATCCTGAAGGAGCCCGACGATTGTGGTGGCAAAGCCGCGATCGACAATACGCGCGTGCGGGTGATGAACGTCGGGTTCCTTCCCAAGCGGGGCAAGAGCGGGCCGCCGGTCTCGCTCGGATGTGACGCCAAACTTACGATCGGCGAAGCGGAAAGGATTCCCAGCGGTGGCGCTCTCCAGCATCGAGCGGGCGCTCGGCGCGATGGTCACGATGGACAAGGACGAGCCCTACGGGCTCAAGCCCGAGGATGCCAAGCGCCGGCTGGCCGAGGAGCTGGCGCGCCTATGCCGGGAGGAGAGCGTCTCGCCGATCGTCATCGGCGGGCTCGCGGTGAACCATCACGGGTACGCGCGGTTCACCGCGGATGTGGACTTGCTCGTCTCGAGGGCGGAAGCGGTCAGGTTGCTCCGGCGCTTCAAGCAGGAGCACGGATGGAGACGCCACCGGGAGGGCTTCAAGAGCACGGCCCTGGACGTGGGCGTGGACATCTGCGTCGAGGGGGAGCGGACCTCGCCACGCTCCGCTGAGGTCTTCCCCGATCCCGGAAGCCTCAGGTCGGTTCCTGTTCGACCGCTGCCTGTTCCCTCGCTCTCCGAGCTGATCGCCCTCAAAGTGATGTCGGGCCGGGCTCGGGATGACGCGGACGTCGTCGAGTTGCTCAAGCGCCACCGGCGAAGGATAGGATCCCTTCAGGGCGCCGCCAAACGACGCCTTCGCACGGATGAGGCGCGCTGCCGCCTCGGCACGCTCGTGGCCCGGGCACGAGACGAGCTGGGTCGTCGGCGCTGACACGACCAGGCCAGTCTGTCGAGCTCACCCCTTCAGGTGGGGCAGCATCTTCTTGAATGCGTCGCTGTCGCTCCGGCCGAGGAGCTCGTAGACCGCCATCTCCGCGCTGGAGACGAGCGCCCCCGCCCGCTCCATCCGGGCGAGGCCGGTCCGGCAGTTCTCCTCGGAGCGCGAGCCCACCGCGTCGCTCACCAGGTGGACCTGGTAGCCCTGGTCGAGGGCCCCGAGCACGGTCTGGGCCACGCAGATGTGGCATTCGATCCCGGTCACCACGAGCTGGTCGCGGCCGGACAGGCTCTGCAGGCGATTCAGGAAGGCTTCGTCCCCGAAACAGCCGAAGGAGACCTTGTCGAGCGGCTCCACGCCCGGCGCCGCCTCGCGCACCTCGGGGACGATCTCGCCCAGGCCCTTCTTGTACTGGCTCGTCAGCACGACCGGGAGCTTCAGGATCTCGGCCAGGCGCATCAGGAGCAGGCTGTTCTTGACCACGCGCTCTCGCCCGATGATGGCGGGGAGCAGCCTTTCCTGCAGGTCTACCACCACGAGGGCGGCGCGCTCCGGACGGAGCACGGTGGCGCCGGGTCGGGTCTGGCTCATGTCGACTCCCAGGGCCTGCGGGCCGCCCACGCGCGCACCGCTTCCTGCAGCTCGTCGAGGTGCCCGGTGAAGAAATGATCGGACTCGGGGACGACGACGAGCGTCCGCGGCTCGGGCAGGCCCAGAACCAGAGCGCGGATCGGCTCTTCCCCCCCGAACGAGTCGTTCGCTCCCTGAACGAAGAGCCGTGGCTTGCGGCAGCCGTCGAGGAAGCAGGGGTCGGCGACCATGGAGGCGGGGAATCCGAGGGCGAAGAGGGCCCGCACACGCTCGTCCGCCACGCCCACCCGCAGGGCCATGGAGGACCCGAACGAGAACCCCCCCAGGAGCAGGGGCAGGCCGGGGAAGCGCTGCTCCGCCTCGTCGAGGGCGGAGCGCACGTCGTCCTGCTCGCCGCGCCCGTGATCGTGCACGCCCTCGCTGCGGCCTACCCCGCGGAAGTTGAAGCGCAGGGCAGCCACGCCCTCGTGCTGAAGCGCTTTGGCGGCGCGAAAGACGACCTTGAAGTGCATGATCCCGCCCTGCAAGGGGTGGGCGTGGCAGACCACCGCGGCCGCCACCGGCGCGCCCTCGGGCCGCATGAGGACCGCTTCCAGGCGCCCGGCGGGGCCGGGGAACTCGAACGACTCGGTCTGCACCGTGGGCGATTCTAACTCCCGCCCATCCCCAACGATCGCTAGGCCGTTTGAGGCAAGGTGGTCGCGGCGGCCGCTGCCTCGGCCGCGCGGGCCCGAACCTGGGCCGCCCGCGGCGGCGGCGTTCCCTGGTTCGCGTCCTTGACGATCCGCACGGCGCCGAGCGACCGCGCCTTGCCCACCGTGGCTTGGAGCAGCGCCCGGTCGGCCCCCTTCGGCGCGTCGCGCCGCAGGGCCAGCTCGTCGAGGCACGCGAGCAGCCCCCCGAGGCCAAGCTGGTAACGCAGCGACAACGTCGCCACCCCGACGATCTGCCCTCCGTCCGCCTCGGCCACCCGCACGAGAAAGTGCGGGTTGGTCAGGGTCTTCCGGAACGTCTTGGCGAAGGAAATCGGCTCGGGGTAGTAGCCGACGTCCTCGAGGAGGGTGAGGATGGCCACGCCATCCTGGAGGGATGCCGGCCTCACGTGAACGCCCATGGGAACCTCCTTGTGCCCCCGTGGCCACGCCTCTGTGTCCGCGCGGCCACGCGAATCGCGATCAAACCTGCCGCATCTCGTTTGTCGAGCCTGCAATGCAAATCGGAAGCCAGGCCTAGGCCGGTGTAGGGAGAGAACCGTGATCTGATCTAGACTCTGGCGGCCGACGCGATGTTCGCTTGCCCGAACTGCCGGACGCGGCTCGCGAAGCAGCCCTCCGCCGAGGGCCCCCGGTGGGTCTGCGCCGCGTGCGGCGGGCGAGCCGTCCACCTGCCCTCACTGCGCGCCACGCGCCCGGGATCGTTCGTCCGCCGGCTGTGGGCGCTCGCGCGCAGCGCCCCCCCGGCCGAGCGCAAGCGCGCCTGTCCCATCTGCGACAACTTGATGGCGACCGTGCCGACCCTCGCGGTGCCCGGCTCCACGGAGCCGCTGCGGCTGGATGTTTGCGTCTCCTGCCAGTTCGTGTGGTTCGATCCGACCGAGCACGAGGCCTGGGTCAGCTCGTCCTGGAGCTCCTCCGAGGAGCAATTGCCGGCGGAGACGCGCGCGGCCCTCGCGCGCCTGCCTCCCACCGCCGCGCCGGTCCTCGCCGTCGACTCAGACGTCTCGGACCGTTTCTTCCGACTGGTGCCCCGCGGTGAGGAGTTCGAGTGGAAGTACCTCCTGTGCTTCCTTGGCCTCCCGGTGGAAGTCGACCCGCCGCCCATTCATCACCCGCCCTGGAGCACCTGGACGCTGGCCGCGCTCGTGACCGCGGTGAGCCTGTTCACGATGGCACGAGTGGAGCCAGCCGCCCTGGCGTGGGGACTCATACCCGCCGAGCGGTGGCGGTATGGAGGCCTGACCCTCGTCACGTCGTTCTTCCTGCACGCCGATCCCTTCCACCTGCTGGGAAACGTGTATTTCCTGGTCGTCTTTGGCGACAACGTCGAGGACCTGCTGGGCCGGGTCCGTTACCTGGCTCTCCTGCTCATGGCCACCGTGGCCGGGGACCTGCTCCACGTGGCCGCCAATCCCTTGTCACGCATCCCCCTCGTGGGCGCCAGCGGCGGGATTGCCGGAATCATTCTCTACTATGGACTGCTGTTTCCGCGCGGCCGGCTGCGGATGCTCCGCTTCCCGTTCTTCTTCGACCTCAAGGTGTCGGGCGCCCTGGTGCTGTGGATGATCGTTCAGCTCATCGGTGCGATCGTGGCGGCGACGCGGGGAACGCAGGTCGGCTACGACGCGCACCTGGGCGGTGCCCTGGCCGGGTTGATCTTCTGGTGGCTGAACGGGTGGGGTGGGACCGCGCGCCTACTCAGGGTCGCAAGCGCCGCCCGCAGGTGAACACGACCGCGCGTCGGCCCGCACGCGTCACGAGGCCTACCGCGGCAAGCGCAGGCGGGCCACGCAGCCGGAGCGGTCGCTGCGGTTCTCGAGGGTCAAGGCGCCGCCGTGGGCCTCCGCGATCTGGCGGGAGAGCACGAGGCCGATCCCCGAGCCCTGGGGCTTGGTGGTGAAGAAGGGGACGAACAGGTTGGTCGTGTTGGGCAGGCCGGGGCCTTCGTCCTGGACCCAGACCTCGACGTAGGAAGACCGGCGGCGCGGGCGTGTCCAGCCCATTTCGACCCCGCCCCCGGTCTCGAGCGAGGCGTCGGTGGCGTTGCGGAGGAGGTTGATCAGGAGCTGCTCGAGCTGGTCCGGGTCGGCGCGGACCCCGGTCTCGGGACCCTCCTGGACGTCCACCGGGAGGCGCGTCTCCAGCCCGGCCACGCGGCGCACGAGCTCCCCCACGTCCACCGCCTTGAGCTGGGGCGGGGGCAGGCGCGCGAGGCGCGAGTAGGCCTCCATGAAGCGCGAGAGGGCCTCGGAGCGGGCGGCGATCACGGCCAGGCCGCGACGCATGTCCTCGTCGAGGTCGGCCGGCCGGGCCTTCCGCGCGAGCAGGCTCTCCAGGCTCCCCGCGATCGACTTGATCGGAGCCAGTGAGTTGTTGAGCTCGTGGCCGAGGACCCGGATCAGGCGCTGCCAGGCCTGCCGCTCCTCCTCGCGCAGGGCGCGGCTGACGTTGGCGAGGACGAGCAGGCGGTGGGGGAGCCCTCCCTGGCGGAAGGTGCTGCCGCGGGCCTCGAAGCGGCCCGTCCCGCCCGGCAGGGCGAGGTCGAGCACACCCGGCTCGCCCGCGGCCCCCGCGGGCTCCGCCGCCCCGAGCGGCTCCCCGAGGCCCAGCTCCTCGGCGCTCCGGCCGAGCAGCTGCTCGGCCGGCCGGTCGAGCAGCCGCTCTCCCGCGCGGTTCACCAGGCGCAGGCGGCGCTCGTCGTCGAAGGCGAACACCGCCACCTCGATCTCCTCCATGACCTTGCGCAGGAGGGCAGTGGCCTCGAGGGCGCCCAGGCGCTGCTGGCGCAGGGTCTCCGCGAGCGCGTTCACCTCCTGCATCGCCTGGGAGAGCGCATCGTCGCCCTTCGAGCCCCGGGCCCGGAACGAGAAGTCCTCCTCGCGGAACGCGGCCACCAGGTTCGAGAGGGTCTGCAGGGGACGGATGACGTTCTCCTGCACCGAGAAGGCGAAGGCGAGCCAGACCCCGATCACGAGGAGTCCGAGCGTCCACTGCACCTTGCCGCTGAAGTCGGCCGCCCAGAGCAGGCCCAGGGTGGCCACCGCGCCGGGCAGCCCGGCGAGGAGCGCCAACAGGAGGACGCGTCGTTCGTGGGAGAGCTTCCGACGGCGGCTAGAGGCCATAGCGCTGCAGGCGCCGGTAGAGCGCGCTGCGCGACAGGCCGAGGGCCTCCGCGGCCCGGCTCACGTTCCCGTCGAAACGGGCGAGCGCCTTCTTGATGAGGAAGCACTCGACCTCTTCGAGGCTCATGTCGTCGAGGCGCGTCTCCCGTTCCCCCCCGGCCCGGAGCCCGAGGTCCTCGGTCTTCACCTCGGGGCCGTGGGTCATGAGCACCGCCCGCTCGACCGCGTGGTCGAGCTCCCGCACGTTCCCCGGCCAGGGGTGCTCGGTGAGGCTTCGCATGGCCGCGGCCTCGAAGCCGGGGACGCGCTTTCTATAGCGCTGGGCGTGCTGGCGGAGGAAGTGGGCGGCGAGGAGGGGAATGTCCTCCCGCCGCTCGCGCAGGGGCGGGATCCGGATCTCGATGGTGTTCAGGCGGAAGAGCAGGTCCTGGCGGAAGCGCGCCGCCGCCACCTCGGCGTGCAGGTCGGAGTTGGTGGCGGACAGGATGCGCACGTCGACCCGGCGCGTCTTGGAGGAGCCCACCCGCTCGAACTCCCCGGTCTCCAGCACCCGCAGCAGCTTGGGCTGGAGGTTCATGGGGACGTTGGCGATCTCGTCCAGGAAGAGGGTCCCCCCGTCCGCCATCTCGAAGCGGCCTACCCGGTCGGTCTTGGCGTCGGTGAACGCGCCCTTCACGTGGCCGAAGAGCTCGCTCTCGAAAACGCCCTCGGAGAGGCCTCCCGCGTTCACGGTGGCGAGAGGGCGCGAGGAGCGCAGGGAGACGGCGTGGAGGGCGCGGGCCACCGTCCCCTTGCCGGTCCCGTTCTCGCCGGTGATGAGCACGTTGGCGTCGGAGGGGCCGACGCGCGCGATGAGCTGGAGCACCGGCTGCATCGAGGCGGCCTCGGCGATGAGCCGGACCTTGCCCTCCTCGCGCAGGAGGCTCATCTCGGCCTCCAGCCGCTGGCCCCGGCGCAGGGCCTGCCCCAGCTCGATCTGGGTGCGGACGACCGCGAGCAGCCGCGCGTTCTCCCAGGGCTTCTGGATGAAATCGCGGGCCCCCCGGCGCATGGCCTCCACCGCCAGCTCGATCGAGCCCCAGGCGGTCATGACCACCACCGGCAGCGAGGGGTCGATCTCGCGCAGGCGGGCCAGGAGGTCGAGGCCCTCCTGGCCCGAGGTGGTGTCCCGCGCGTAGTTCAGGTCCATGAGGACGGCCGCGAACTCCCGCGCTTCGAGGGCGGCCAGCACCTGGGCCGGGGAGGCGGCGGTCTCGATCGCGAAGCCCTCGCCCTTCAGCAGGAGGCGCAGGGCCTCCAACACGTCGGGCTGGTCGTCGGCGATGAGGATCGCCGGGACGTCCGGCTTCGGGGCTCTCGGCGCGGGGGCGGTGCTCATGGGCGGACACAAGAGACTACAACGGGTCCGTCACTCCTCGCGCAGGATGGCCGCCGGGTCCAGACGCGCGGCGCGACGGGCGGGCAGGGTGCTGGCCAGCAGCGCGGCCACGCCCAGCACCCCCGCCACCGCCGCGAAGGTCGCGGGATCCGTGGCGCTCACCCCGAAGAGCAGGCCCTGCAGGACCCGCGTGAGAGCGAATGCCGCCACCAGCCCCAGGGTCACGCCCGCCGCGGCCAGGCGCGCCGCCTGGCCCAGCACCATGCGCAGCACGTCGCCCGGATCGGCACCCACGGCCAGGCGGAGGCCAATCTCGCCCCGGCGTCGCTCTACGAGCTCCGTGATGACACCATAGACGCCCACCGTAGCCAGGGCCAACCCGAGCAGGGCGAATCCGCCGAGAACAGCCATGATGAAGCGACGCGCGGCCAGCACGTCGGAGAGCAGCTCCGTCAGGGGCCGCACGTTGTAGATCGCCTGTTCGGAATCGAGCGCAGTCACCGTGCGCCGGAGCGCGCCGGCAAGGGACATGGGATCGCTCGAAGTGCGCACGACCAGGCTCATCCAGGACCAGCTCTGCTGCGGGTGCGGCACGTAGATCTCCGGGGGGGCGAAGATCTGCCGGCCGAATTGGCGGATGTCGCCCACGACGCCCACAACCTCGAACGTGTGGGGGTCGCTCTCGGCCGTTCCTATGCCGATGATGAGGCGTTGGCCGAGCGGGTCCTGGCCGGGGAACACTTGAGCGGCCAGCGTTTCGTTGACGATCGCCACCGCCGGCGCCTCTCGGCGGTCGCCGGCGTCGAACGTGCGGCCCTTCCTCAACGGGATGCGCATCGTCTCGAAATAGCCGGCGGTCACGGCGCGGTACTCTGCCCGTGGCTTCTGGCCCGGCGCCGGCACGGGCCGGCCTTCCACGGTGAAGCGCGTCGCGATGACGCCGTCGCCTGCGACCGGCAGCGGCGTGATGGCAGCCGCCGAGATTACCCCGGGCACGGTGCGCACGCGCTCGAGGAGCTCGGCGTAGAAGCCGGCGCGCTGGTCCGGCCGCGGGTACCGCGAATCCGGCAGCGACACTGCTACCGTCAGGACGTCGTGGGGATCGAAACCGGGATCGACCAACAGCAGGCGACGGAAGCTCTCGAGCAGGAGGCCGGCGCCCGCCATCAGCACCAGGGAGAGGGCGATCTCGGCAACGACGAGAAGGCGGGCGCCAGGATGTCGCGCCAGGCCCGGGCTCCGGCCGGACTGCAAGGCCCCCTGGACCTCGGTGCGGGACGCCGAAAAGGCAGGGCCGAGGCCAAATGCGACGCCGGTGGTCAGGGAGAGCGCCAGGGAGAACCCCAGCACCCGGCCGTCGAGTGCTATGTCTTGGAGGCGCGGCGTGCCCGCGGGCGCGAGTGACACCAGCGCGTCGAGGCCCCAGTGGGCCAGCGCGAGTCCGGCCAGGCCGCCCACCACACCCAGCAGGATGCTCTCGGTGAGGAGCTGGCGGACCAGCCGCGACCGCCTCGCACCCAGCGCGGCCCGGATCGCCACCTCTCTCCGCCGGGCCAGCGCCCGAGGCAGGACCAGGTTGGCCATGTTGGTGCAGGCGATGAGCAGGACGAAAGCCACCGCGCCCAGCAGCACCAGGAGCGGCCGGCGCAGCTCGCCCACCGTGTCCGCATGCAGCGACTCCACCATCGCTCCCAGGCCGGTGTTGTCGGGATGCTCCTTCTCGAGACGCAGGGCGACGGCGGCCAGCTCGGCCCGGGCCTGGGCGATGGGCACGCCCGAGCGGAGACGGCCAATCGCAACCAGGGACCGGTTGCCGCGCTGCTCGAGCGCTTCACCGTCCAGGGCCAGGGGGGCGAAGACCTGGGCACGCTCGACCTCGCGCGGCGGACGGAAGCTCCTGGGCAGGATGCCGATGACGGTGTGAGGCTGTCCGCTGAGCGTGATGCTCCGGCCCACGAGGGTGGGGTCGGCGCCGAGCCGCTGCCACAAGCCGTGGCCCAGAACGGCCACCGGCGCGCCACCGGGTTGGTCCACCTCCTCCGGGAACAGATGGCCGAGGGCCGGCACCACGCGCAAGGCATGGAAGAAGCTGGCGGTGACCCGCGCCCCTTCGATGCGCTCCGGACCGCCGGGCCCCGCCAGGGTGACGTCAGCCGTGCGCAGCGCCGCGATCGTCTCGAAGCACCGGCTCTCGTGCCGCCAGTCGCGGTAGTCTGGATACGAGATCACGCCGGGCCTGCCGGGCTGGGCCCGCGTCACCCCGCGGATCATGACCAGCCGGTCCGGCTCGGGGTAACGAAGGGGCTTGAGCAGCACGCCTTGCACCGCGCTGAACATCACGGTAGTGGCGCCAACGCCGAGACCGACGGTGAGCACGGCCAGCGCGGTGAAGCCGGGGCTGCGCCGCAGCCGCCGGGTCGCGTGACGCAGGTCGTTCAGCAGTATCTGCATGCGGGCACTCCTGCTCCCTCCGAAGGGACAAGATCAAAGGATGTGCCAGGGCTGGCCCCGGGGGGAGGTGTGGACCGTGAACGACTTCATGCTCGCGTGGGGGTGGCGGGCACGATGGGAGTGTCCGGTTGTGGCACGCGCGCGTCCCAGGATCGTATTGAGCTGGGGTCGGACCAGGCTGCGGTAGAATGCCGGCCTTTCCGGAGGTTTGAGGATGCGCGCTCGCCCCCTGCTGCTGTCCGCCGTCCTGCTCGTCGCCGCCACGGCCCGTGCCCAGGCGCCGGCCCCGCCGCCCGCCGCACCGGCTGCGCCCGCACCGGCGACCGACGAGACCCTCCCCCCGGGGGAGGAGCAGGCCAAGGCCGCCCTCGAGAAGTCGCCGCGGCACGGTGAGTGGGCCGAACTGCCCCTGGCGGACGGCGGCCCCAAGCTCCGCACCTGGATCGTCTACCCGGAGCGGAAGACCAAGGCGCCGGTCGTGATCGTCATCCACGAGATCTTCGGCCTCAGCGATTGGATCCGCGCGTTGGCCGACCAGCTCGCGGAGGACGGCTTCATCGCGGTGGCCCCGGACATGCTCTCGGGCCGGGGGCCGAAGGGTGGCGGGACCGAGTCCGTGGCCAGCCGCGACGACGTGGTCGGCCTCGTGCGGGGGCTCACCACGGAGGAGGTGGACGCGCGCATCGACGCGGTGCGCGCGTTTGCGGTGCGGATCCCCGCGGCCAGCGGCAAGGTGGCCACCATCGGCTTCTGCTGGGGCGGCGGGCGCAGCTTCGGCTACGCCACCCACCAGCCCGCCCTCGGGGCCGCGGTCGTGTACTACGGCTCCGGCCCCGAAGCCGCCTCCCTCGCGGCGGTGAAGGCCCCGGTGCTGGGTCTCTACGGAGGCGACGACGCGCGGGTGAACGCCACCATCGAGCCGGTGGCCGCCGAGATGAAGAAGCTCGGCAAGGTCTACGAGACGGAGATCTACGACGGGGCCGGCCACGGCTTCGTGCGCGCCCAGTCCGGGCGCGACGGCGCGAACCTGAGAGCCACCCAGAAGGCCTGGCCGCGGACCGTAGCCTTCCTGCGCAAGCACCTGGAGTGACGGGCCCGGCCGGTCAATCCCCCCCGCGGGCGCGCTTCATCGCCACGTAGAGGTGGTGGGCCTCGTGGACGAGGAAGAACTCGAGCCATTCCGCGACTGTGAGGGGGCCCAGGCTCGAATGCCGGCCCGTGCGGGCGAGGTCGCGGGAGCCGAGGGGCCGCACGAAGGCCAGCAGGTCCGCGCGCAAGGCTCGCAGGCGATCGAGCACCTGGTCCATCGGCAGGGCCCGCCAACGCGGCCAGTCGGGATCGGTCTCGGCCCGGTAGGCCGGGAGGGGCGGCGCGTTCTCGGCGCGGATCCGTGCCAACCGTTCCAGCATCACCTCGTGATGGCGGCCGATGTGGGCCAGGTTCTCCAGGGCGGACCAGCCGCCCCCCGCCGGCTTGCGCCGGAGCGCTTCGGGGTCGGCCGATCCGAGGATCGCCGGGAGCGCGTCGAGTTGCTGCTCCAGGCGGACGAGGGTGGTCGGCCTCAGGCCGCGCCGCGCTGCGGCTCGGGGATGCCGGGTTCGGGCCGTGGTCGCAGCCCCAGCCGCTTCAGCTTCTCGTGCAGAGTCGTGGGCAGCACGCCGAGGCGGTCGGCGGCCCGGCGCTGGTTGCCGCCGGTCGCCTGCAGCGCGGAGACGATCAGGCCCCGCTCGTACTCGTCGAGCAGGTCGCGCAGGGTGCGTCCCTCGACCAGCCCTTCCGTTGGTCCTTCCGGCATGGATACCTCCTCGCGCGCGTTTGGACCAAGCTCCGTGCCAGGCCGAGCCGGCGAGGCCAACCGCTTCGGGGGGTGGCAGTTAACCATTTCGGTCCAAGGCGTTGGATCGACCCGGTCGTCCAGCAGCGCACAGTCGCCGTCCCACATCCGAACCACCGGAACGGCTCAGCCTTTGACGATCCAGCCGTCCGCCATCTTGACGATGCGGTCCCCGTAGGCGGCGTTCGCCTCCGAGTGCGTGACCTGGACGATCGTGGTTCCCTCGCGGTTGAGCTTCTTGAACAGCTCCATGATCTCGCGGGCCTGGCTGGAGTGGAGGTTCCCGGTGGGCTCGTCGGCGAGGATCGCCTTCGGACTCGCCACCACCGCCCGGGCCACCGCGACCAGTTGCTGCTGTCCGCCGGAAAGCTGGGTCGGGTAGAGGTCCTTCTTGCCCACGATCTGGAAGCGGTCCAGCACGTCGGCCACGATGGACTGCCGCTCGCTCTTCTTCACGTCCCGGTAGGAGAGCGGGATCTCGAGGTTCTCGTAGACGGTCAAGTCGTCGAGCAGGTGGTAGCTCTGGAAGACGAACCCGATGTTCCTCTTCTGCAGCTCGGCCCGCTTCTTCTTGTCGAGGGCGTGCACGGGCTGGTCGAGGAGGTAGTACTCCCCGGTCCAGGCGCTGTCGTGCATCCCGAGCACGTGGAGGAGCGTCGACTTGCCGGCCCCCGAGGGGCCCATGATGGAGATGAACTCACCCTCCGTCACGTCGAGGTCGATCCGGCGGAGCACCCACACCTTGCCTCCGCCCAGGTCGTAGCACTTCTCCACGCCGCGCAGTCGGATCATGCGCGGGAGCAGCAACAAGGCGCGTGCCATCGCCCCGAGGTGCTTCCCGCCTTCGGGCACAGCGATTTGTCGGTCGGCCGGAGCGAAGGGGGTGTTCGCTCGTGGGACGGCCGCATCCCGATGGCGGGATGCCGCGGACGCGGACCCTCAGCTCGCCGGCGCCGCCAACGGACCGGCGGGGTCCCCCGCGGCCAGCTCTCCTCGGCGAGCCGTGATGCGCGCGCGCAGCAATCCCTCGAGCCACACCAGGCTCACCGGCTTGTGCAGGAACGCGTCGACGTCCAGCCGGGCCGCGGCCGCCGCGTTCTGCGGGGACCCGTAGGCGGTGAGGATGACGACCGTGAGGTCGCGCCAGATCTGGCGCACGTAGGCGGCGATGGCGAGGCCCTCGGTGCCGCGCTCGGTGAGGCAAATGTCGACGATCACCGCGGCGTACTTCGAGGCGGCGAGGCGTTCGGCAGCCTCGGGGAGGGTCGACGCGGTGTCGACCTCGAAGCCGGCGGCCTCGAAGAAGGAGCGGAGCGTCTGGCGGATGGCGTCGTCGTCGTCGGCGACGAGAAGACGGTCGGACATGCCCAAGCTCAAAGGGCAAGGTCGATGCCAGCTCTCGATCCACGCGAATCAACGAGTTAACCGCATGCCCCCGGGGTCGAAAGCCGGACAGTCTGGCCGGGAATCTGCCAGGGAGCGAGCACGCGTGCCGCCGGGTTGATTGCGTGGCGCGGGGCCGCTACACTCCGGTCGACTCACCGCCGCGCGTGAGCAACCCCCAGTTGTTCTATCGCCGCCTGACCCTTGTTGCCGCCGTGCTCGCCGGAGCCTGCGGGGGCGGCTCGTCGACCGCGCCCACGACGGCCGCGAGCGCCACCCCGACCCCGGCACCTCGGCCCAACATCGTGCTCGTGCTCGCCGACGACCTCGACGTCGACTCCGCCCAACTCCTGCCGCGACTGCCGGTCGTGATGGGCCAGCCGGGGCTCACGTTCTCGCGCGCCTACGTGACCACGGCCCTCTGCGCTCCCTCCCGTGCTTCGATCCTCACCGGCCAGTACGCCCACAACCACCGGCTCATCTACAGCGAGCCCCCGGACGGCGGCTTCCCGTCCTTCCACGGCGACGCCTCTACCATCGCCGTCTGGCTCAAGGCCGGCGGGTACCGCACCGCCCTGCTGGGGAAGTACCTGAACGGCTACCCGCACGGTGCTGCCGAGACCTACGTCCCGCCGGGCTGGGACGAGTGGTTCGGCCACTTGTCCGACTTCGAGGACGGCCGTTACTACAACTACTGGATCAACGATAACGGCAGCATCTCCCGGTACGGCTCGCAGCCCGACGAGTACAGCACCGACGTCCTGACGCGGCGGGCGGTGGACTACATCCAGAAGGCGGCCGGCCGGGCCCAGCCCTTCTTTCTGTACCTGGCCCCCGAAGCGCCCCACGCTCCCGCCATCCCCCCCGACCGCCACTCGGGGGAGTTCCCGCGCGAGGGCTGCCTCCGCAGCCCCTCGTTCAACGAAGCCGACGTGCGCGACAAACCGGCCTGGGTGCAGGGCATCCCCCTGATGACCGACGCCGACATCAAGCGCGCCGACTCCTTCGAGCGCGGGCGGCTCCGAACCACGCGCGCGGTCGAGGACATGATGGACCAGGTCCTGGCCGCCCTGGTGGCGGCCGGCAAGCTCGACAACACCTACGTCTTCTTCGCGTCGGACAACGGCTTGCTCATGGGCGAGCACCGCGCGGTGGGCCGCAAGAACAACCACTACGAGGAGAGCATCCGCGTCCCCCTGATGGTGCGAGGCCCCGGGGTCCCGGCGGGGCAGGTCATCGCCCACCCCGTGCTCAACATCGACCTCGCCCCCACGTTTGCCGAGCTGGCCCGGATTTCCATCCCCGACTCGGTGGACGGCCGCTCCTTCGCTCCCCTGCTGAGGGCGAGCCCGCCGGGGCTCGACCAGTGGCGGTCCGACTTCCTTCTCGAGCATTTCGCGGAGGGCGTCTCGTCGGCGCTGCGGACCGCGGACGTGCTGTACGCCGAGCTGGAGTCGGGCGAGCTCGAGTTCTACGACATGCGGAAGGACCCCTATCAGGTGGACAGCCTGCACCGCAAGGTGGACCGCTCGGTCCTGGAGCCCTTCTCGCGGCGCCTCGCTGCCCTCGCCAACTGCCGAGGGGCAGGCTGCCGGAACTGACTCCGCGACCCCCTCGTCTACTCGGTCCGCAACGCGACCGCCGGATCCGTGACTCCGGCATGAAAGGAAGGACCCCATGTCTCTCGAGGCCAAGGAAAGGGAGGAGCTGATCGGGCGCTATGCCGCCGGCCCCGATCGGCTGCGAGCCGCCCTCGCGAAGGTTCCCGAGGAGGCCCGCCAATGGCGCCCCGCCCCCGGGCGCTGGACGGTCCACGAGGTCGTGTGCCACTGCGCCGATTCGGAGACGAACGCCGCCCTCCGCATCCGCTATCTGGTGGTGGAGAAGGACCCCCTGATCGTGGGCTACGACCAGGACGCCTGGGCCGCCCGGCTCGACTACCATGCGCACCCGCTGAAGGCCGCCCTGACCACGGTGGAAGCGGTACGCGCCAACACGGTGCCGCTTCTTCGCCGGTTGCCCGAGGCGGCCTGGGCGCGCGTGGGCCGCCACACGGAGTCGGGCTCCTACGGCGCGGAGGACTGGCTCCGGAGCTACGCGGAGCACCTCGAGAAGCACTCCCGGCAGATCGAGCGCAACCTCGAGCTCTGGCGCGCCGGCCGGGGGTGACCGCGCGCGCCTGCTCAGCCGGGTTGGCGGGCCCGGGCGTCGCCCTCAGTAACCCGGGGCCGGATCCCCTCGGGGAAGGCCTCAAGCTGATCGTGGCCGCCGCTATCCCGCCGCGACCAGCCTCGGTATCGCGGGGGCGGGAACAGAGGGCGGGCGGCGCTCGCCTACCTGCTGCCGCCACATCGCGTAGTACAGGCCCTTCAGCTCGAGCAGGTCGGAGTGGCGTCCCTCCTCGACGATCCGGCCGCGTTCCAGCACGTAGATCCGGTCCGCATGCATCACGGTGGAGAGACGGTGGGCGATCAGTGGCCACATCGCGGATGGTCCGGCTGATCTCCTCCTCGGTCAGGGAGTCGAGGGACGAAGTGGCCTCGTCGAAGACCAGCAGGTGCGGCCGGCGCAGGAGGGCGCGCGCGATGGAGAGCCGCTGCTTCTCCCCGCCCGAGACCTTGACCCCGCCCTCGCCGATGAGGGTGTCCAGCCCCTTGTCCGCCCGGGCGAGCAGGCTGTCGCAGGCCGCCTTGCGGAGCACCTCCAGGCACTCCTCGTCGGTGGCGTCGGGGCGCACGAAGCGCAGGTTCTCGCGGATGGTGCCCGCGAAGAGCTGGGTGTCCTGGGTCACGAATCCGATCCGCTCGCGCAGGCTGTCCAGGTCGATCACGTCCCCGGGGTGGCCGTTGTAGAGGATGCGGCCGGACTGCGGGCGGTAGAGCCCGACCAGCAGCTTCACCAGCGTGGTCTTGCCCGCTCCGGAGGGGCCGACGAAGGCCACGGTCTCGCCGCGCCCCAGGGCGAACGAGATGCCGAAGAGGGCGGGCGCGCTGGCCGTCTGATGCGTGAAGACCACTTCCGCGAAGGCGAGGGTTCGCAGCTCCGGAAGCAGGACGGGAGCCGGGGGCTTGGGCTCCCGGGGAGTGTCGAGGATCTTCTGGAAGTTCTGCAGCGAGACCTCGGCCTCGCGGAAGGCGTTGATCACGTTCCCCAGCTCCTGCAAGGGGCCGAAGATGAAGAACGAGTAGATGAAGAGCGAGAAGAACTGTCCGACCGTGATCTCGCGGGTGAAGATCAGGTAGAGCATGAGGAACATGATGCCGGTGCGGAGCGCGTTCACGCAGGTCCCCTGGATGAAGCTCAGGCTGCGCAGGTAGCGGACCTTCTTCAGCTCCAGGCGCAGGATCTTCTCGGTGGTGCCGTTGAGCCGGGCCACCTCCTGGTTTGCGAGGCCCAGGCTCTTCACGAGCTCGATGTTGCGGAGCGATTCGGTGGTGGCCCCCGCGAGGGCGGTGGTCTCGGCCACGATGACCTTCTGCACCTCCTTGATGCGGCGGGAGAGGGTCGAGCTGAGCCAGCCCAGCAGGGGGACGGTCAGGAAGTAGACGGGGGCGATGATCCAGTGGACGGTGAAGGCGTAGATGGTGACGAAGACGATCCCGACCAGGGTGGTGAAGAGTACGTTGACGGCGACGTTGATCAGCTTCTCCACGTCGGCCCGGACCTTCTGCAGCTTGCCCAGGGTCTCGCCGCTCCGCTGGTCCTCGAAGACCTGGTAGGGCAGGTCGAGCGAGTGGCGGATGCCGTCCGAGTAGAGCTCGGCCCCCAGCCGCTGGGTGACCACGTTGATGAAGTAGTCCTGGAAGTTCTTGGCCACCCGGGAGACGAAGGCCACTCCCACCGCGGCCAGGAGCAGGAGGCTCACCCCGCGGACGAACTCGCGGGTCGTGTACTGGTCGAAGCGGGTGGCGTACTGGTCGATGACGTGGCGGAAGATCAGGGGGTCGAGGAGGGAGAAGATCTGGTTGACCGCGGCCAGGCCGAGGGCCAGGAGCACGAGGCGCCAGTATCGGCGCAGGTACGAGAGCAGCAGCTTCATCCCAGCAGGCTAGTGCCCCTCGGCCGGAGGCGCAACCAGCCGGTCAGTGGCGCGATCGGCGGCCTCTCCGGAGGGCGGCGACCACGAACACCGCGTCGCCGACCTCGCGTTCGTCCAGGACCTTCAACCGGCGGGGACGAAAGCGGTAGAAGCGATACGAGCCGCCCGGGTCACCATCGCGGAGGCCCGCCGCCCACCGGGCGTAGGCGGGGAACCGCTTCCCGTAGAGCCGTCGCGCCTTGGCCGCATGACGTCCTCGAGCCGGCCGGCAGGTGCCGAAGAGCTGCATCCCCCGGTCGGGCCTGCCCCAGCTCTGGGAAGACCTTGTCCCTCGAAAGGGGGGGCCGCGTCAAAGGTCCGAGGCGCGACTGAGCCGTTTGCTCTGCGCCTCACGGGCCTTCGGAACGAGCGTGCCCCCGCGGGCCGCGGCGGTGGGGATCAAGTACTGAACGGGGCCTCCTTCACCGGGGCTGGAGCACGTCGGCGCGGGCGAAGTCCGCGGCCGCGGCCGGCTCCGTGCGCGGCGTCTGTGAGTAGATGGCCCCGCGCTCTTCGTAGGCCTCGGCACGGTCCGGGTATTGCGCGATCAGGATGCTGTAGGCGTCTACGGCTTCGTACCAGAGGCGGTGCTCCGCCAGAGCCCGGGCCCGCGCCAGGGCGGCTTCGTAGCTCCCGGCCTTCAGCTTCGCCAGGGCCGCCTCCACCTGCTGCCGCTCCTTCGCGTCCGCGAGCCTGAAAGCGACCGCGCCGGAGGCTCCCGCGCTCGTCTGCACGCTCCATTCGTAGATCTGTCCGGGGTCGAGCGGCGGGCCGTCGTATCGGTAGCGGCTCTCGGCCACAGTCTTCCGCAGGACCTCCCGCCCCAGCTCGTCGGTGAGGACGAAGACGAACTCCTTAGCCTTCCCCGGGTTGTCCCACCGGAACGTCGGTTGGGGCCCGAGGGCCTTGCCGAGAAAAGGTGCGAGTGGGAACGGCGGGGCGGGCTCGATTCCCCGCGTGGCACCCACGATCGTCATCTGGTTCAGCAGCTTCTCGGGAGAGAGCATCTCGAAGCCGGCCATGATGGTCTTGACGCGCTGGCGCCTCTTTTCTGTGGCCTCTTTGGGCTCGCCCTCCTTGGGCTTCTGCGCCGGCGGCTTCTCCTGCGCGAGGGCCGGGCCGGCTGCCAGGGCGACCAGGAGCGGGACCGAGCCGAGAAGGGTTTTCATTGTCTGTCCTCCCGCAAGGGGACGCGCGAGGGCCCATACTATCACCTCGGAACCACGATGCCTGGAACCTTCGGCCCCAGCCGTCCAGGTTCCATGGGCGGGTTGCAAACGCGGCGGGCGATCAAGTAGGCTTTGCGCCAAGCCGAACCGCGACGGGGCCAGGGCACGTGCAGCGAAGGACGTCATCGTCGAGTACGCGGAAGTCGGCCTCGGAGCAGACCGGTCTTCGGGCGTGAAGGCAGGGTCCCCATGATCGGCCGCTGGATCCTCCAACGCCCCCTCCTGACCAGCCCGTTCATCGCCGGCTTGGTGTGCCTCGCGGTCTGGGGGCTCTCGCGGGCGGGGCTGCTCGAGCCGGCGGAGCTGCAGGGCTACGATCGGCTCGTCAACGCCCGCGGGTTCACCCCTCCCCACACCGACCTGGCCTTCGTGGACTTCGACGACGAGAGCATTGCGACGCTCGGCGTGTACCCCATCCCCAGAGAGGTGCTGGCGCAGATCCTCGAGATCATCGCCGCGGGCGGCCCCGAGGTCATCGGCCTCGACGTGCTCCTCTCCGAGAAGCGCCCGGCGGAGGCCGAAGGGGAGAGGCGCCTCGCCGCAGCCCTGGGCAAGGCCGGCAACGTCGTCCTCGTGAGCAACTTCGGGAGCCGCCAGCTCCCTCCCAGCGAGCCCCTGCCCGACTTCAAGGAACAGTCTCTGGACGTGGCCTTCGGCAACATGATCGTGGACGGCGACGGCTTCGTCCGGCGGATGTACCTGGGCGTCCGCTCGAAGGACTACGCCGGGGTGTCGTTCCCCGTGGCGCTCGCCACCAATTTCCTGCAGAAGCCGCTCGAGCCCGGCCGTCTCGGCCGCTTCCGGCTCGCTGGGAACGAGATCCCCCTGGACGACAGCGGGTTCGACGCGTCGCTCATCGGGTACTGGAGCGAGCACCCGGCCCAGGTCTTCCCCGCGCAGCGCGTGCTCGAGCCCGGATTCGACCCCGCGCCGCTCAAGGGGAAGGTCGTCATCGTGGGCCAGAGCAGCTCGAAGGCCCACGACCGCTTCGCCACGCCGGTCTTCCGGGCCAGCGTGGGCAGAAGGTGGGTCTCGGGCCCTGAGATCCACGCCGCGGCCGTGGCCACGCTCCTCACGGGGCGCACCATGGGCATCGTGCAGCCACCCACTCTCTGGGCGGTCAACGTCCTGCTGGCATGGGGCGTCGTCCTCCTGGTGATCCTATTGCGGCCGGCCTTTGCCGTGGCGGCGGCGGCGATGGCCGTCGTGGGGACGTACTTCGCGGCGCAACAGCTCTTCGTGGCGTCGCACTTCTGGATGCGGTTCGTCTCCACGGAGGCGGGGCTCCTGCTGGCGCTCCCCGCCGAGCTGGGCTTTCGTTTCCTCCAGGAGCGCCAGCTCAAGTCCGAGGCCGAGGCCGAGCGCAAGGAGCTCATGAGCATCTTCGGGCGCTACGTCTCCGCTGACGTGGCCGCGGAGATCTGGCGCCGTCGGGGGGAGATCGTCCTCGCGGGGGAGGAGAAGACAGGGACCGTGCTCTTCTCGGACATCCGCAACTTCACCGGGATCTCCGCAGGGAAGCCCTCGAAGGAGGTCCTCGCCTGGCTCAACGACTACTTCACCGCCATGAGCGACGTCATCCACCGTCACCACGGGTTCCTGAACAAGTTCATCGGCGACGGGATGATGGTGGTCTTCGGGGTCCCGCTGGCGGGCGATCCCAAGGACGACGCCTGCCGCGCCGTGCGCGCCTCCCTCGAGATGTTCGAGCGCGTCGTGGCGTTCAACGCCGAGGACGTGCCGGGACGGCCGAAGATCAAGATCGGCGTGGGAATCCACACGGGGGTCCTCACCGCCGGCAACGTGGGATCGAAGGACCGGCTCGAGTACTCGGTCATCGGCGAGACCGTCAACCTGGCCTCGCGCCTCGAGAGCCTCTGCAAGGACTTCAAGACCAACCTCGTCCTGAGCCCGCGCGCAGAGGAGCTGGTGCGCGGAGAGTTCCCCACCGAGCTACTGGGGGAGACCGCGGTCCGCGGCTTCGAGGGGAAGATCAACGTCTACACGGTGAAGGGCGCCCGCTGGGAGGAGCCGGCGAAGGAGTGACGTCCTGGAGGGTGCCGACACGATCGAGGCCAGGGACCGCTGGAGTGGCTGGCCCGTCTGGCTGACCATGTCCCTGATACCAGCAAGCACAGGACCCACGGCGCGAGAGCCAGCCCGCTGAGGGCAACCGACCTTGACGCTTGCCTCGCGAAGGGATTACTGTCTCCTTCAACGTAGCCACGGCGATGTCGAGGAGGGTCCCCGAGCCGGGCCAGTTGCTCCAGATGCTGAAGACGGCCAAGGGGAGCAAGGCCCAGAACCGCCTGAAGGTCGTGACCCGGGAGTCGGAATCCTGAGATGCTGACCTGCCCGTCCTGCGAGGCAGCGAACGACGACCAGGCCAGCGCCTGCGCTCGCTGCGGCGAAGACCTCATCGGCCTCGGCCCCGGATCGGTGGTGGCCGATCGCTACGAGGTCCTGAGCCTGCTGGGTGAGGGCGGCATGGGGATGGTCTTCAAGGCTCGTGACCGGCAGCTCGACGAGGTTGTCGCCCTCAAGGTGCTGCGCACCGACGCCGCCATCACGCCCGAGATGAGCCGCCGCTTCCGGGCCGAGATCAAGTTGGCCCGGAAGGTCACCCACAAGAACGTCTGCCGCATCCACGAGTACGGCCAGCACGGCGACCTCCAGTACATCTCGATGGCCTACGTGGACGGCGTCGACCTCAAGCACATCCTGAGGGAGCAGGGCGCGCTCTCCCCGGACGAGGCGTACGCCGTCGCCATCGCCGTGGCCGAAGGGTTGCAGGCGGTTCACGACGAAGGGATAGTCCATCGCGACCTGAAGACGCCCAACATCATGCGCGACGGCCGCGGCGTCGTGCGCCTGATGGACTTCGGCATCGCCAAGCAGTGGGAGGAAGGGGCCCCGAGCCTGACCGCAACCGGCATGATCGTCGGCACGCCGGAGTACATGAGCCCCGAGCAGTGCCGCGGGCTCAAGGTGGATGCCCGCAGCGACCTTTACGCCCTGGGCATCGTCGTCTACGAGCTCTTCACCGGGCGTGTGCCATTCCGAGGGGACGCGGCGATCACCACCATCATCAAACACCTCCAAGAGGCGCCGCCCCTGGAGGGCCCGGAGGCGACCGGGATCCCGCCCGCCCTGATCCCCATCCTGGCCCGCTGCCTGGCCAAGACCCCGGAGGAGCGTTACGCGTCGGCCCGGGAGGTGGCGGCGGCTCTGTCGGAGGCGCGTACCGGTTACGTGCCGTCGCCCGCCGCCGCACCAGGACCGAACGTCATCAGCAATGACGCGCCGCCTGACATGCCGACGGTGGCCTCCCGCGTCCGCCGCGTGGCGGCGCCGACGCTGCCGGCGGCTCGCGTCGAGCCGGGGGGAGCGATACCTGCGGATGAAGGGCCCACGACCATCGTTCCCGCCGCACCGGCCCCGCCCGCCGCGCTGCGTCGTCCCACGCCCCCGGGGGGGGCACCGACGCCGCGCCCGACGTCGGCGAAGCCGCCCGCACCGGCCCCGCCCGCCGCCAAGGGCGGGCCCTCGCCGGCCATCCTGGGACTCGGCGGGCTCGTGGTCGTGGGGCTCCTGGCCGCGGCCTACTTCGGGCTGATGCGGCGCACGACAGCCGCGCCCACGGCTTCGGCGACGCCCGCGCCGTCCGTGTCCCGGCCGCCCGAGGCCCAGGCCTCGTCCTTCCCGCTCGTGAACCCCGCCTCGCCCATCAGGGTCGGGCTCAAGACCGAGGAAGGCAAGATGACCTACAGCATCGGCCAGAAGGAGAAAGCGACCTTCGTCGTGTCCAGCGACACCGCCGGCTACCTCTACCTCCTGGCCTTCAGCGCGAACGACGTGGCCGGTTGTATCTTTCCAAGAGGGGCCTCGGCCGACAACCAGATCCAGCCGGGCACGCCACGGAAGTTCACGGTGCCCGCCGAGGGGGAGCCGAGCCGGGACACCGTCGTCGCCCTCGTCTCCACGACGCCCTTGAAGCTGGGAGACAAGGCGCAATACACCCACCAGGAGGTCTTCGGCATCGTCAAGGGCTCGTCGGGGACGTGGCAGTCGGCGGTCCTGCCCCTCGAGACGACGAAATGACTAGGGAGGGTTCGAGCATGAGCACGATCCGGTTGGTCGTCGCCCTGGCGGCTCTGGGGTCCGTTCCCGCCGCCTCGGGATTCCCGGCTTGCGACAAGCCGGCGGCGGAGGCCAAGACGAAGCAGGCCGAGGAGGCGCGGAACGCGTCGGCCCGCGCCGACCTGTCGCGCCAGGCCATCGGCCTTTGTGACACGTACGCCCCTGCCCACAACGCCCTGGGCACGGCCCTGGAGGAGACGGGCGACAAGGCGGGCGCGGCCGCGGAGTACGAGAGGGCGGCCGAGCTCGATCCCGCCTGGTACCTGCCAGTGATGGGCCTGGGCGACCTGGCCAAGGCCAGCGGCGACGCCAAGGCGGCCGAGGCCCACTACGTCAAGGCCGTGGCCTTGGCCAAGAACGCGAAGGAGCGGGAGGTCGCGGACCAGGCCCTGGCCGAGGTGCGCAAGGGCGGCGGCTACGCCTTCAAGAGCTCGGAGTCCATCGCCAGGACCCTCAAGCTGTCCGAGGACGCCAAGCCCTCGGGGACCCGCACCCTGGGCATGGCGGAGCCCGTCGGCCAGGACTTCTACGAGTCGGCCAGCGGCCTGGCCATGAACCTCTCGATCATCTTCCGCGTCAACTCCGCGGACCTGACGCGGGAGGGGACGAAGCAGCTCGACGAGGTGGGCAAGGCCCTGGCCACCGCGCCCGAGAAGGTGCACTTCCGGATCGAGGGGTCCTCGAGCAGCGAAGGCAGCAAGGACGTCAACATGGCCTTGTCGACGAGCCGGGCTCTGGGGGTACGCGACTACCTGGTCAAGCGGTACAAGATCGCGGTGGGCCGCCTGGAAGCCATCGGCCGCGGCAGCGAGGTGCCGGTCATCGAGAACGGCAAGGAGAACCGCGAGAAGAGTCGCCGAGTGACGATGATCCGCCTGTACGACCCCTGAGTCCCCCGGGGCGGCGACCCGACGCCCGGGGCGGCGCCGTGGGGAGTCGCGCGGCAACCATCACGGGAGCGCACGATAGAGCGGACGGCCTCCTGCCCGCTGAACGCGGCGTCGTCCCGCTGGAGTTCGGCTCGGCGTGGGCGCACGAGGCCTGAGGCCGCTACTGGACGAAGGCCATCGGCAGCTCCCGGTCGAAGTTCGAGCCGCTGATCGCGGGCACCTGACGGCCTTTGGTGTAGTGGCGCACGCCGGACCGGACGTACTCGAGCAGCTCCCCAAGCGTCACCACGTGGTCGCCATCCTCGTCGGCTTCACCCCCGAGCCCCTTCTTCAAGTAGTGGGTGAAAACACCGGCCCCCAGCTCCGCGGGCTCGAAGGCGAGTTGGTTCACCTCGGCGGAGGTGAACACCACCCGGCTGGGCGCGGCGTGTGCGATGCGCCGCAGGAACTCCTTGTTGATGTCGGTCGGGGCGTCGCTGCCGACGACCCGGCGGGAGCGGCCGAGAGTGGTGATGTCCTCGCCGCTGATTCCGGCGCTGTGGCAGGCGTCGACGAAGACGATGAGGTGGCGCGCCTTTATCGACCTGAGGATCTGTTTGACGGACTCCATCGGATAGGCGCTCGCGGCGATCGAGTCCACACGCACGTCGGCCGGTATCAGGAAGAGGTGCTCCTTCCCGTCGGCTTCGCGGGCGGGGGCGCCGTGGCCCGCGAAGAACAGGATCACGACGTCGTTCTCGTCCGCGCCCGCCAGGAAGGTCTCGAGGCCGCCGACGAGGGCGCTCCGGGTGGCGCTTTCGTTCAGCAGGACCCGGAGCTTGTCGCCGGCGAAGCCCGCGGGACCCCGCCCGCTCCCCAGGAAGGCGCCGAAGCTGTTGGCGTCGCGGTCGGCGAAGCTGAGGTTGAGCGAGGTGTCATGGTGCTTGCTGATGCCGACGACCAGGGCGCGCCCCCCCGCCGTGCCGGCGGTTTTCAGCTCCTGGGCAGTGGGCTGCGAGGCCCGCACCTTGAAGGACAGCGTGGCTTCCCCTCCGTCCCGGCTCACGGCGCGAACAGGGACCTCCTGGTCGCCGTCGGCGAGGCCCACGTAACTGGAGAAGCGGACGCCGGCTCCGCCGACCTTGTCGAGGGCCGTGATGCGGTCGCCGCTGATCCAGATCCCCTCGATCCCCTTGCCGCACGGGTCCTCCACCCGCCCGCGAACGAACAGCGAGCGAGCCTTGACCGTCATGGCCGCGGGCGCGCCCCCCGCTCCCCGGGCCCCCGAGGGCTCGTCGACGGCGATGGAAGGCGTGCAGGAGCCCCTCGCGTCCGGAGCCAGATCCACCACTGTCTCTGAGAGGTCCGTCTCCATGCCTTCGATGCGGTAGAGGAAGACGGTTCCCTTGGAGTCGCCGGCGGCCATCAGCCGGCCGTCGGCGCTCAGCGCCACGGCCCGCCCTGCTCCGTCGAGGTCCAGCACCAGGCGTGGCTCCTCCTTCTCGATCTCCCACACGATGGCCGTGCCCCGCTTCTTCTCCAAGCCGCGCTGCGTCACGACCGCCAGGAAACGCGAGTCCGTCGTCAGGGCGACCTCGAGGATGTCGTTGGTGAACATCTCGGGACGGATCGTGTGCTCGGGCTTCAGCTCCGCCCCGTGATAGACCATGATGGTGTCGTCTTGCTCGAGGCCCATGGCCTTCGACAGATAGCGGTACTGCCCCACCAGGGCCACGTGGTCGTTCGTGACGGCGGCGGCGAAGGTATGGAACGGTCCCTTGGTCGCGCCCTTGCTTCCCACGGGCGCGTTCTGCACGCCCGGGGCCGGAGCCGGAGCGAAGACGAACACGTGCCACGCCCTGTACTCCAGGTCGTCCAAGCTCACCAGCCGCCGTCCCCCCGACGCGAAGCCCACACCGACGACCTCCCGGGTGTGGCGCCCCACCTCGCGGAACAGCTTGCCGTCGCGGGCGGTCCAGAGGCTCACCCGCCCGTCCTCACCGCCCGTGGCGATCAGGGCGCCGTCGGGGCTGACGGCCAAGGACCGTATCGCCTTGCCGCCCAAGGGCGCGCGCCATCTCGGCCGGCCGTCCCGGGCGAAGGCGACGAGCGTGCCCTCCTGCGTACCGACGTAGAAACCCCTGCGATCGGGGGAGAAGGCGATGCTCGAGACGCCGGATCCCACGTCCACCGCGGTCGAAGCCCCCCGGGCCACGTCCCAGAGGACGACGCGCTTGCCGCCGCGCGCGGCTGCGGCCACGAGGCCTGCGTCGGGCGCGATGGCGAGGTCGCGGACCTCGCCCTCCAGTAAGAACTTGCCGGCGGGCTGCTGGCGAAGCTCGAGGGGCGCCGAATGCTCGGCCGCGAGGGCCAGTGCCAACGCCACGAGAACGCTCATGCCTCAGCTCCCCCTTGTGTCGCCCGAAGCCCCGGAGGACGCTCCTCCGGACAGGATTACGCTACACCGACTAAAGGGCTGACGTCCAAGCGGGCCGGCGGCGAGGCTCTTGGCCAGGCTAAACGAGAACAGCTCTCCCCGAGGAGGGAGAACCGGGGAGAGCAGGTTGCTTCTCCAGCGTGACGAGCTAGAGGATCACGGCGAACCCGAAGACGACGGTGAGGCCCTTGTCGAAGTTGGTTCCCAGCCCGCCGCCGAAGTCGACACCATACTGCCCTTCGGCGAACACCGCGGAGTTACGGCTGATGTAGTGGCGCACGCCCACATTCGCAGTCCCTCTTCCGAGTGTCGTACTCGACTCTCCCGCCGCACCCGGCACGAAGACCAGGAGACCATCGACGCCCACGTACGGGCGAGTTTTGTCCTTGCCGAAGTACTGCCTGGCAAATCCGCCCAGGGCTCCGAGAAATTTCGGCTCTGTCGTCTGGAGGAAGACGAGAGCGGTCCCTCCGATCTCGATGTTCGGAGCCACGAAAACGCCCGCCGTAGTCGCAACGGTTCCACTGACCCCCGAGTTCTCTCCGCCCTGAACAGTGAGGCTTCCCGCACCCGCCAGGGAGACGTCCCCCTTCTCGTGCTGAGCCATCGCCGGAAGCGGAAGGAACAGGACGCACGACAACGCAAGCCCCCCGACCCATCGGCCTGAGCGCATATCCCCTCTCCTTGTTAGATGTCGAAATGTCATCAGAAAAGCCCCAGCCTGTCAAGCCCTTTTTTGTGCACTTTCTTGATAGGCAAACCCTGGTGCGCCGAGCGCGCCCGCAGGTTTCGTTCCAGTCGCAAGCGCTTGGCCCGGCACGCGATGTCACTCATCAACGCCCCGCCGTCGGAATTCGCAGTTCTCATCAGCGGGGGCTACAATTCACAAAACGGCGAGTTCGCGTCGCTTGCATCCGCAGAGATCTTCGATCCCACAACCCAAACATTTCGCCCAGCCGGCGCGATGGCGAATGCACGTACCTCGCACCTTATGATCTTGAAGCAGTCGCACCAGAATCCCTCTGAAGACGATGCCGTCGTCCTCGGTGGTGGGCAAGGAGTCGTGGAGTGGGTGGGTACGCCGGTTTGGTCGCGCCGCAATACACGTATTCGCTTGGAAGCGATACCGCCGAGCTAGTGGAGAGGCCCGCCCGATTCGTTCTTTGCGGGTGGCAACGACGATTGCCTCATCGGAGGTGCGAGGGCCTCCCCCGCCGCCCGTCGCTCCCCCACCTGCTGCCGCCACATCGCGTAGTACAGGCCCTTCAGCTCGAGCAGGTCGGAGTGGCGTCCCTCCTCGACGATCCGGCCGCGTTCCAGCACGTAGATCCGGTCCGCATGCATCACGGTGGAGAGACGGTGGGCGATCACCACCGGAGGAGCCAGGGGCGAGCCAAGGGCGCCTGCCGGTGCTATGGTCTGCGGTCATGAGAATTCCCGCGGTGTTGCTCTGCGCCCTGTCCTCGGTCGGCCCCGCCGTCGCCCAGCCCCCCGACCCTGGGCGCGCGCAGTACGAGAACCGGTGCTCCCGGTGCCACGGGGGAGACGGCAACGGCGGCGAGCTCGGCCCGAGCATCCTGGCCCGGCTTCCCTCTCGTGACGACGCCGAGCTGGCCGCGCTCATTCGCGAGGGGCTGCCCCGCGCCGGCATGCCCGGCTTCGAGATCGCCGACGAGGACCTGCGCAGGCTGATGGGCTTCCTCCGCAGCCTGCGGCCGGAGGAGGATTCAGCGCCGGTGCGCACCACCGTCGAGACCACCGGAGGGGGGACCCTCGCCGGGTTGGTGCTCAACCAGAGCTCCCTGGACATGCAGTTGCTGGGCGAGGACAGGCGCCTCCACCTGTTGCGCAAGGTGGCCAACCGGTACCGGCCGGTGACGTCGCAGGTGGACTGGCCCACCTACCACGGCCAGTACGGTGGCAATCGTTACACCGCCCTCGAGCAGATCAACCGGGGCAACGTGACGCGCCTGGCTCCCCGCTGGACGTTCACCCTGCCGGAAACCGGCCGGCTGCAGGTGACCCCGGTGGTGGTGGACGGCGTCATGTACGTGACCAGCGCCAACGAGTGCTACGCCCTGGATGCCGGTAACGGGCGTCGGATCTGGCACTACAAGCGTCGCCGCACCAAGGGCCTGATCACTGACGCCAGCGGCGGCATGAACCGCGGGGTGGCGGTGGCGGGCGACCGCGTGTTCATGGTCACGGACCACGCCCACGTCCTCGCCCTCGACCGCTTCACGGGGGCGCTGCGCTGGGAGACCGAAATGGCGGATTGGCGCCAGAACTACGGCGCGACCTCGGCGCCCCTGGTGGTGGGCGACCTCGTGATCACCGGCACCTCCGGCGGCGACGAAGGCGTGCGGGGCTTCCTGGCGGCCTTCGATCGAGCCACCGGCAAGGAGGCGTGGCGCTTCTGGACAGTGCCCAAGCGCGGCGAGCCGGGGTCGGAAACCTGGAAGGGCCGGGACATCGACCACCCCGGCACCACCGCCTGGTTCACGGGCACCTACGATCCCGATCTCGATACCCTCTACTGGCCGACCGGCAACCCGGGTCCGGACTACTCCGGTGACGAACGCGAGGGCGACAACCTGTATTCAGACTCGATCCTGGCCCTCGACCCCCGAACCGGGAAGCTCAAGTGGCATTTCCAGTTCACGCCCCACGACGTCTGGGACTGGGATGCCGCGCAGCCGCCCGTGCTCGTGGACCTGGATTGGCAGGGGCAGACCCGCAAGCTCCTGCTCCACGCCAACCGCAACGGCTTCTGCTACGTGCTGGACCGTACGAACGGCGCGTTGTTGAGGGCAAAGCCGTTCATCAAGAAGCTGACCTGGGCGCGCGAGATCGGAGCGGACGGCCGCCCGGTCCTGAATCCCGATCAAGCGCCGACCCTGGCCGGGACGAGGGTCTGCCCGTCGGTGGAAGGAGCCACCAACTGGTTCTCCACCTCCTTCAACCCGGCCACCGGCCTCTACTACGTGCAAACCCTGGAGAAGTGCAATATCTTCACCAAGGTCCCCGGCGAGTGGAAGGCCGGACATGACTACTTCGGCGGCACGACGAAGCAGGTCCCCGGCGATTCGCCCCAGAAGGTCCTTCGGGCCATCGAGGTCAAGACCGGCGAGGTCGCTTGGGAGCTCCCGCAGATCGGGCCCGCCAGCTCCTGGGGAGGCACCCTGGCCACCGCGGGCGGCCTCGTCTTTTTCGGGGAAGACAGCGGCGCGTTCATGGCGGTCGACGCCGTGAGCGGCCAGCCCCTCTGGCACTTCCAGGCCAACCATCTCTGGAAGGCCTCGCCCATGACATACCTGTTCGACGGCAAGCAGTACGTGGCCGTCGCCGCGGGGCCGAACATCATCGCCTTCGGCCTAGTGGAGTGATCGAGGAGCCCACCTGCGCCTCCGCGCCCTGAGCCCTCGGCTCGGAGGCGCAGGTGTCAGATCACGCTACTGTCCGGGGCCGCCGGGAACGCATTCGCCCACGGAGTCGCCGTGATTCGCCAGGTGCGCGGGCACGGCCGGGGCGCCGACGACGATCGTGTGCGCGTTCGCGGGGTTTCCGGGCGGGATGTGGCAGATCGTCACCTTGTCCTGGCCGGCCCCCGCCGCCCCCGGCTGGCTCGCGACCAGCCCCACGAGCGCGGTCATGCCCAGCAAGCCCCGCAGCCACCAGCTCGTTTTTCTCGTCATTGGTCTACCTCCAGCGGCGTACTTCCCTTGATCGGATCCCGAGTATGCACCTCCCCGCTGGGAGGGAAGTGATCGAGGTCACACGGGAGGCGGCCCGGCCGGACCGGCTTGCCTGCGGAGTCCGCGCCTGATATCTCTACGGGCGGGCGAGCGTGGGACCATGGCGCACGTCATCGAATCCGCTTCCAGCGGTCGCGCGAAGTGTCGGGGATGCGACGAGCGCATCGCCGCGGGCGTGCTGCGGTTCGGAGAGCGCCTGCCCAACCCCTTTGCCGAGGGCGAGATGACCCACTGGTTCCACCTCGACTGCGCGGCATTCAAGCGGCCGGAGCCTTTTCTGGAGACGCTCCAGGCGAGAGGGGAGCCCCTCGAAGACGCGGAGCGGCTCGAGTCGGAGGCTCGGCGGGGCATCGCGCATCGGCGCCTGCCTCGAATCAACGGAGCGGAGCGGGCGTCTTCCGGGCGGGCCGAGTGTCGCTCCTGCAAAAACACGATCGAGAAGGGAGCCTGGCGCCTTGCCCTCGTCTATTACGAGGACGGCCGCTTCGCGCCCTCGGGTTTCATCCACGCCGGGTGTGCACAGGACTACTTCGAGACGACCGACGTGCTCGCGCGTGTCCGGCGCTTCTCGCCCGAGCTCGGTGAGGAGGACCTGCGAGGCCTTCAGGCGGAGTTGGAGAGCCCGAGCCGCCTCGCTCGGGGGTGACGCCCGGGACTAGACCCCCAGCGCCTTCGCCGCCTGCTCGTAATCGGCGGGGGCAACCCAGAGGACCATGCCGTAGCGACCGCCTCCGGCCGCGGTTGCCATGGTCGCGGTGATGTTGATCTTCGCCTTCGCCAGCTTCCCGACCGTCTCGGACACCGCCCCCACGCGGTCGTCCCCCTGGATGAGAAAGGCCTTCTTCGCGTCGCTCAGCTTGAGACCGGTCTTGCTCGCCGCTTCCTTCAGAGCGCTCGGCTTCTCCGGGATGAGGTCGATCCGGCTCTGCTTGTTGCCGCAGGGGAACGCCAAGTACGCCAGGAGGTTCACGCCGCTTTCCTTCAGGGGAGCCAGCGTCCGCGCGGCCGTACCCGGCTCGTCCGGGACCTTGACGTTGCAGTACTCGATCCGTCGCACCGTCTCCGCCATTGCACACCTCCGGAACGTCTCTTCCAACCCTCAAATATAGGCGATGCAGTCGATCTCCACCAGCGAGTTGCCGGGAATCCCGCCCGCGGGGGCCACGGTCGTCCGCACCCCCGGCTCCGGACCGAAGCGGCCCAGGAACACCTCGTTCATGCCAGCGTAGTCCTTCAGGTCGTTCAGGTAGACGTTCACCTTCAGGACCTTCTCCATCGAGGAGCCGACCTGCTCCAGCTTCTTCTGGATCTCGTCCAGCACGTGCTTGGTGTGGGCCTTGATGTCCCCCTCGAAATGGGCGCCGATGCCGGACACGAAGACGAGGTTCCCGTAGGAGACGACGGGGCTGAAGAGGGGGGGCTTCTCCGGCCGCTGGCCTCCGCTCCAATGGACCTTCTTCACGGGCTTGCCGTCGGCCTTGTCGGCCGCCCCCGCCGGGGACGCGGCGGCCGCGGCCACCGCGACCGCCGGCGCCTTCGCCAGAAAGGCTCTCCGATTCGATCTCGCCATCTTCACCTCCAGATCCCGTCCCAGCGGGCGTCTCCCGTCGACTTGTAGTCCCGGGGCAGGGTATCCCAGTCCGGGCGGGCGATTCCGTTGAGGTCGTAGACCACTTTCCCGTCACGGAGCGTCATCTCGCAGACGAGCCTCTTCGCACCCCGCAGGCGCGCGCCGTACGAGTCGGCGAAGCCGAAGCGGCCCGTCTCGAGCCGCAGCACGGCGAGGTCGGCGGGCGCCCCCACCGAGAGGTGCCCCAGCTCCTCGTGCTTGATCTCGCGGGCGGGGTTCCAGGTGGAGCGGAGCACCACGTCCTCCAGGGAGAGCCCCAGCACCAGGAACTTGCTCATGACGTTCAGCATGTCCTTCATGCCCGAGTTCATGCTGCCGATGTGCAGGTCCGTGGAGATGGAATCCGGGAGGAAGCCTTCCTTCACCGCCGGCACCGCGATGCGCCAGACGAAGCTGCCCCCGCCGTGCCCCACGTCGAAGATCACCCCGCGCTTCCGGCCCTCCCGGAGGCCCGGGTTCACGTGGCCGGACTCGTCCTGCTCGTTGCGGAGCCCTGAGTAGACGTGGGTGTAGATGTCCCCGGGGCGGAGCTTGCGGGTCACCAGCTCGGCCACCGGCCGCTCGGGTTTGTTGGCGCCGAAGTCGACCATCACGGGGATGCCCGCCCGGGTGCCGGCCTCCACCGCCCGCTCCACGGGCGCCCATTCCGGACCGGCGTAGTGGGCGGTCTTGATCCCCACGATCAGGCCCGGGTGGCGGAGCGCCGCCTCCGCGGTGGGCCCGGCCTCCATGTCGGCGAGGTCCTGCTCGAAGGGACCCCCGCGCATGCCCTGGCCGACGATGTTGAGGAAGGCGAGGACCCGCGTCTTCGCGCGGTCGATCACGCGCGCCTTGAAGTCCTCGAAGTTCCGCCAGCCCGCGCATCCGGCGTCCGCCACCGTGGTCACCCCGACCCGCAGCGTGAAGCCGTCGGGGTAGACGCTGTTGTCCCCCGCGTAGGAGCCCTTCTCTCCGGTGCCCGTGAAGACATGGACGTGGATGTCGACGAGGCCGGGGGTCACGTAGAGTCCGGAGACGTCCACCGCCTTGAAAGCCTCCGCCGGGTCGATCCGCGGCGCCACCGCGGCGACCCTGCCCCCCGCGATGGCCAGGTCGCGGACGGCGCTGATCCCGTTCCGGGGATCGACGACGTGTCCACCACGCAGGAGCAGGTCGTACTTCGGCTCGGCCCCCGCGGGGCGCGGGAAGACGGGAAGGAGGAAGAGCAGCCAGGCCGCGCGCCGAGCGTTCATCGCCATGGGCTCATGCCCTCCGATGGACCCGCCGCCTTGCCGTCCAGCGGGCGGTCAGATACTCGCCCATGTCAAGGGTGCCGGCCATCTCGTCGCCGGCGACCTTGCCCGAGAAGGTGAAGCCGAGGGAGTCGCCGTTCTCCTCGCCGTGGGAGCTTCGAATGCGGACCGTGTCGCCGTCGATCGTGCCCGACAGGTCGCGGGACACGAAGTCGCCCTGGTGGGAGCCGTCGATCTCGTTGCCGCGCTGTCTCAGGTGGAGGGCGTGGCGGGAACGGCCGGCCGCGTATTCGATGGCGACGTCCCATTGGCCGCCCAAGTCCGCCGCCGGCGCCGCGGGTGGCGGCGTCGCGCCCTCTCTTGGAGGGTTGGAGAGGATGGCGTAGAGGCGGTCCGCGACCACCCTCTCCTCACCCGGCGACATCATGTAGGGGTTCACCGTGACCCCGGTCCGGGCGGGGTCGGAGTCTCCCCGGGCGGGAAACAAGCCGACGCGGGGGTCGGTGTCGAACAGCGTGCGCACGACCGTCTCGCCCGCGATCCCGAACCGCTTGCGGTCCCACAACACCTTGAGGGAGGGCATGCGGTTGGAGAGGCCGATGGGCTGGACGATGGAGGTGGTGACTCCGTCGATGGTCGAGACGCGCCGGGCGACGTATTCGAGCCAGGAGGTCCACCGCTTCCATTCAGCGTCGTGGTCCCGCTTCATCCACATCTCGACCGCCATGAGCATCCCCATCGCTTCCTCCTTCCCCACCTTCATGGAGCGGGCGAAGCCGTGATGGGGAGCGCTGTGGACCCAGGCCGCGCGGACCAGGTCCTTGCGCCCGAGCAGGAGGCCGGCCGCCTGCGGGCCCCGGAGGCACTTGCCGCCGCTGTAGGCCACGAGGGTGGCTCCGTTCTGCAGGTGCACGTTGGGCACGGTGAGGATCTCGGCCGCCGCGTCGACGAGGACCGGGACCCCCCGGGCCTGGGCCAGGGAGGCGATGACCTTCGTGCTCAGCGGGCTCTCGTCGGCCTCGGGGCCGGCCAGGATGTAGACGAGGGCCGTCCGCGGCCCCAGGGCGGCCTCCAGCTCGGCGGGGGTCGCCACCTCGATGATGCGCACGCCCACCGCGCGCACCGCGGCGTCGTAGACGTTGCGGGAGTGCTTGGGGATGATCGCCTCGTCGCGCGGGAAGCCGTTGAGGTTCGGAATGCGCACGTGGAGATCGGGGTTGCCGCCGGCCACGCAGGCCGCGGTGGCGTGGGTGAGGGCGGCGGCGCAGCCGGACGTCACGAGGCCCCATTCCGCCCTGGTCAGCTCCGCGAGGCGGGCCCCGATGGCCTCCGCCAGCTCGTCCAGGTGGACGTAGTGCTGGGCGGCCGCGTCCATGGCGGCGCGTACCTCGGGCAGCATCAACGAGCCGCTGATGATCGTGTAGGTGCCCCGGGCGTTGACGAGCGGTCTCACCCCGATCGACTGGTAGATGTCCGGGCCAACGCGAAGGCCGGTCGTCGTTGCCGCCACGGCCGCCTCCGCCTGCGCCCCCTCGGCCCGCAGGAGGGCGGGCAGGGCCAGGACGCCGCCCCCCCAGCGGAACAGCTCCCGGCGACTGACTCCTTGCTCGCTCATGGCAGTTCCTCCACGCAAAACAAAGCGGACCCCGGAAAGCCCATCCTCGGCCGGCCCGGAGGGCGCCCGCCTGCGGAGCATACTAGGATAGTGCCGACAATAGGGTGGGGGGTCGATGAAAGACACATCGATGGATCGCCGTGCTTTCGTCCGACTCCTGGCGGTGGCTCCCCTGGCCTCGGCCGCCCGCGCGGAAACGATTCCGCAGTATCGCGTCGTCACCCGCTACCGCCTGGCGACGGTTCCCGGCATGCCGGGCCCCCATCCGGGCAAGGTGGTCGCGGTCAAGTCGGAGAAGTGCGTCGATCCCGCCAGCAACGCCGCCAACGCCGAGGTCGTGCGCGAGATGATGGCCCGCGGGATGTGCGCGCTGACCGGAGAGACGAAGGTGCTCGACGCCTGGCGACGCTTCTTCGATCCCCGGGACGTGGTCGGCATCAAGGTCAACTGCGGCGGCCATCCCTGGATCGTCTCCTCCCCCGAGATCGTCGCGGAGTCCGTCCGCCAGCTCATGGCGGTGGGGCTCGAGCCGTCGCGCATCTTCGTCTACGAGCGGTTCCAGAACCAGCTCGACGCGGTCAACTACGCGCCCCACCTGCCGGAGGGGGTGCAGATCGTGGCCGCGGAGACCGCGAACCGCCGCGCGGAGAACCGCGGCTACGACCCCGCGACCTACGTGGAGGCGGACTTCTTCGGCGAAGAGGACACCCGGTCGAACATGATGCGGCTCGTTTCCGGGCGGCTGACCAAGATCATCAACGTGCCGAACATCAAGGACCACGGGGCCACGGGGGTCACGGGCTGCCTCAAGAACATTGCCTACGGAAGCTTCTCCAACGTCGCCCGCACCCATCAGCGCGGCAAGTCCCACACCTACTCCTTCGTGGGCACCCTGGCCGCGGTGGAGCCCCTGCGCTCGCGGACGGTCCTGCAGATCATGGACGGCCTGCGCGGGGTGTGGCACGGCGGCCCCTTCGCGCACTCTCGCCGCTACCTGTTCCACCCGAAGCAGATCCTGTTCGGCACCGACCCGGTGGCCATCGACCGCCTGCTCCTCGACATCATCGACGAGAAGCGCAAGGCGGAGGGCGCGATCTCGATCTGGGACCGCTCGCCCCGGTACCTGAAGGCGGACGACGCGGGCGCGCGCGACCGCGACCCCAACGTGAACATCATCATCCGCGAGCCCGGGCACGTGGAGTACGCGTCGAAGCTGGGGCTCGGGGTGCACGACCTGGCCGGGATCAAGGTCCAGAAGATCGAGGTATGAGCGGGCTCGTCCTCCTGCTCGCCCTGCCCGCTCTCTACTGGCCGCAGGGAGCGGACAGCGCCCCCGCCCTGAAGCGGGCGGGGATCGAGCGGCTTTGCGTCCCGCCCGATTCGGCCGCGGCCTGGCGGCAGGCGGGCTTCTCCGTGATCCCCCTGAGCCCGGGGGACCTGGCCTCGCGCGAGAAGCTGCCCCCGCCGGGCATCGCCGGGAGGGCGGACGTCGCCTCTCCGACCCGCAGCCCCTGGGTCTTCGCGAGCGGCTGGCGCTTCCTGCGCAACCCGGCGGGCAAGTACCTCTACCACCTGCCCGCGGGGAAGGCCGCCCTGGCGGCGGCGGAGGCGTTCGCCTACGGGGCGGACGCGGTCCTGAAGATCGATCCCGCGGACCTCGAGAGCTTCGGACGGATGCTGGCCTTCCTGGCCCAGGTACCGGCTGCCGACCTTCCGGACATCTCCGATCTGGCGGTGGTGGACGATGGCTCGCCCCTGGTGGGCGAGGTGATGAACCTCTTCGTGCGGCGGAACCTGCTGTTTCGCGCGGTGATCGCGCCCTCTCCGGAGTTCCGGGTCAACGTCCGGATTGGTGCCCCGGAGTATCCGACGAAGGAAGCGGCCGATCCGAGCGCGTTCGCCCTGAAGATCCGCCGCCAGCTCACCGACGAGCAGAGGGGTCTGCGCCTCTACGGCAGCGAGGTGGTGATCGGCCGGCTCACCGGCGAGGCGTCCCGCGCCCGGCTGCATCTGCTCAACTACGGCGGGCGCGAGCTCGACGGCCTGCGCGTGCGCGTGCGGGGCACCTGGGCCGAGGGCGAAGCGCTCGTGGCGGAGCGGGGCCGCGCGCCGTTGGACGACTACGCGGTGTCGGAGGGGGCCACCGAGTTCTCCCTTTCCGGTGTGCCCACCTACGCGGTCATCGAGCTCAGGGGCGCCAGGTGAGGGAAGGCTTCAGTGGCCGGACTTCCCCCAGAGCTCCCGCAGGCGGCGGTCGCGCCCGCAGCCCGCGCGGTAGGACCAGTAACGGCGGAGCTCCTTCTGGTAGAAGTCCTGGTGATATGCCTCGGCCGGGTAGAAGGCCTTGAGGGGCGCGATCTCGGTCACGATCGGCCCGGGGAGCCGGCCCGACTTCTCGAGCCTCTCCCGGGAGGCGAGAGCGACTCGCTTCTGGTCGTCGCCTTCGTAGTAGATCGCGGTGCGGTATTGGCTCCCCCGGTCGCAGAACTGCCCGCCCGCGTCGAGAGGGTCGATGTTCCTCCAGAACACCTCGAGGAGCCGTTCGTACGAGACCCGCGCGGGATCGAAGACGACCTGGACGACCTCGGCGTGCCCCGTCCCTCCCGCGGCGACCTCCTCGTACTTCGGGTTCACGAGCGTCCCCCCGGCATAGCCCGACGTCGTGGAGACGACGCCCGGGACCTCGTCGAAGGGCGGCTCCATGCACCAGAAGCAGCCTCCTGCGAAGGTGGCGCGATCGCTGCGTTTCGCCGCGGCCTCGGCGCTCGTGGCCGAACGAGGAGACCCACCCAGGAGGAAGAGACCGACGAGTGCCGCCCTCGTGAATCCGACGCCCTTCATCGGAACGCCCGCCCTCTACCGCCGGAATTTCTGTTTGCGGAGAATCCCCGTACCCTCGCGGACCACGACGAGCTGGTCCGCCTCGACGTTGGGGATCTTCTCCGTAGCCCCGCTGGGCCAACGGATCGTCAGGTCCGCGGAGGTGGAGGCGCCCAGCCCGAAGTGCAGCCGGCGATCGTTGGTGGAGTAGAAGCTCGACTGCGCCGTCACTTCCTGCGCCTGGCTCCGCCCTCCGTAGCGGGCCACCGCGCGCGCGCCGATCGCGCTGCGGTTCGACTTCACGCCCACGAGAAGGACCTTGAGCCAGTGGCCGTCGCCCGAGACGTCGTTCCGCAGCAGGGACGGCGGCTCGTTCATGTTCATCACCAGGACGTCCACGTCTCCGTCGTTGTCGAAGTCCCCGAAGGCGCAGCCACGGCTCGTGTGGAGCGCGGCCACCCCGGGGCCCGCCTCCTCGATCAGCTCCTCGAACCGGCCGTCGCCCAGGCTGCGGAACACCAGCCGGGGCGTCCGGAAGGGATAGGCGGGAAGCTTCTGCTCCACCTCGGGGTAGACGCTCCCCGTCACCAGGAAGAGGTCGGGGAAGCCGTCGTTGTCGAGGTCCACCATCCCGGTTCCCCACCCGACGTACCGGGTCTCCACGCCGAGGCCCGCGCGGATGGTGACGTCGTTGAAGTAGCCATCGCCGTCGTTGCGGTAGAGGACGTTCGTGTCGTCGGAGAAGTGGGTCTTGAAGATGTCCAGGTTCCCGTCGAGATCGTAGTCGCCGACGGCGACGCCCATGCCCGCCTGCTCCAGCCCGTCCTCACTGACCGCCACCCCGCGCTCCAGGCCCTCCTGGCGAAACGTGCCGTCGTGCTGGTTGCGGAAGAGCCAGCTCGGCGTGGAATCGCAGGCGACGTAGATGTCCGGCCAGCCGTCGTTGTCGTAGTCCGCGGCCACCGCGGTCATGGGGTACGATCCCGAGGCCGCCGCGACCCCGGCCTGCCGGCTCACGTCGGTGAAGGTCCCGTCCCCGTTGTTGTGGAAGAGGCGGACGAACCCCGGAGGCAGGCCGCGGGGACCGCAGTTCACGGGCACCCCCTTCCAGCGGCAGTCCGCGTTCTCGCCCGGCTTCGGCAGCCTTTCGAGGGTGGTGTCGAGGTAATAGGCGACGAACAGGTCCAGGCGCCCGTCGCGATCGTAGTCCACCCAGGTGCAGCCCGAGGCGTAGCGTACCGGGTCCTCCCGAAGGCCGGCCCTCCCGGTCACGTCCGTGAAGGTGCCGTCGCCGTTGTTGTGGTAGAGCACGTTGTGGCCGTAGTAGGTGATGAACAGGTCGTCGAAACCATCGTTGTCGTAGTCACCCACGGTGACCGCGGACGCCCAGCCCGTGCGCGTCAGCCCCGCCCTTTCCGTGACGTCCGTGAAGGTGCCGTCGCGGTTGTTCCGGTACAGGCGATTGGTCGTACCCGGCGGCGCGCCCTCGAGGCGGGTGCCGTTGAGGACGAGCAGGTCGAGCCAGCCGTCGTTGTCGTAGTCGAGAAAGGCCACTCCACAGCCGACCACCTCGATGATGTAGCTCTTGGCGTCGATGCCGCCGTAGACCATGGCCTGGGTGAGACCGGCCTTCTCGGCCACGTCGGTGAAGCGCGCGAAAAAGGGGCGGCCGGAAGGCTTGCTCCGAGGCTGTGGCCGGACGCCACGCGAGGAGATCCCCTGTCCGAAGGCGCGGGAGGCGGAGCCGGCCAGCAGGGCCAGCAGCCGGCGGCGGGTGATCATGGGGCGGGCTCGGTCACCGACAGGGTCTGTCCGGCCGCCACGTCGGTGAGCTTCTGGACGGCCCCGGAGGGCCAGCGGATCTCGACCAGGCTGGCGGTGGCGTCGGGGCCGAGACCGACCAGCAAGCGCTTGTCGCTGGCGGAGAGGTAGCCCACCGCCGGGTTGACCGTGAAGTACTGGGCCTTTTCGGAAGCGGAGACGACCCTCACGCGGCAGCCGATGCCGTCGCGGTTGGAAGTCCGGCCCACCGTCCGGATTCCCAGCCAGCTCCGGCGGTTGCCGCCGTCGTTCCGCAGGACGAGGGCCCGCTGGCCCACGTTGCCGACCACCACGTCGACGTCGCCGTCGTTGTCCAGGTCGCCGAAGGCGGCGCCGCGCCCGGCCCAGTCCTTCTCCAGGGCCTCCCCGGCGGCCGCCCTCACGAAATGCCCGGACTCGTTCCGCAGCAGCAGCGGCGGCTGCTCATACCTCAAGTTGGGGGAGGTCTTGGCGATGGTGTCCATCACGTGTCCCTGCGCGACGAAGATGTCCTTCCAGCCGTCGTTGTCGTAGTCGAGGAAGCGGGTGCTCCAGCCCGAGAAGAGAAGGCTCGCGGCACCCAGCCCGGAGGCGTGGGTGACGTCCTGGAAGCTGCCGTCGCCGCCCTGGCGAAACAGCCGGTAGCGCTCGTTCGAGAGGTCCGTGACCAGGACGTCCGGACGACCGTCGTTGTCGTAGTCGGCGAAGTCCACCCCCATCCCGGCGAAGGTCTTTCCGTCCTCGTTGAACCCCACCCCCGCTGGCAGGCCGACCTCGGTGAAGGTGCCGTTCCGGTTGTTGTGGAAGAGGAAGGACTGCACGGAGTCGTTGGCCACGTAGACGTCCACGAAGCCGTCCCGGTCGTAGTCCGCGAAGGAGACGCCGAGCCCCTTGCCGCGCGCGTCGGCGATGCCGGCCCGGGCGGAGACGTCGGTAAAGGTGCCGTCGCCGTTGTTGTGATAGAGGACGCTCGTCATCCCCTCGTAGTTGTCGGGATGGCAGTAGGCGCGGTAGCCGGGCTTCTTCTCCCCGCAATAGCGGTTGTTCTCGAAGGTCCAATCCACGTACCGGGTGACGAAGAGGTCGAGCTTGCCGTCGTTGTCCGCGTCGAAGAACCCCGCGCTCGTGCTCCAGCCGCCCGCGGCGACGCCCGCGCGCGCGGTGACGTCGGTGAAGGTGCCGTCCCCGTCGTTGTGGTACAGGGTGTTCCCCCCGTAGTTGGTCACGTAGAGGTCGGGAAACCCGTCGTTGTCGTAGTCTCCCACCGCGGCCCCCATGCCGTAGCGGTTCTGCGGCATTCCCGTGAGGCGCGCCCTCTCCGTGACGTCGCTGAAGGTGCCGTCCGGGTTCTGGCGGTAGAGCCGGTTCCAGAATCTCGGGTCCGACTTGTCGGGGAGCTTCCCGGCGGGCATGGGGTCCTCGATCTTCGCGCCGTTCGTGAAGAAGACGTCCAGGCGGCCGTCGTTGTCGTAATCGAGGAGGGCCACCCCCCCTCCCATGGTCTCGACCAGGTACTTGTTCGAGGTGGCGGAGCTCTCGTGCTTGAAGTCGATCCCCACCGCCTGGGTGACGTCGGTGAACTGAACCTCCGGAGAGGGCGCGGTTCCCCCGAGCAGCAGGACCGCTCCCCACGGCAGGATCCGGGGGGCGGTAAGGAACCAGCTCCGCATGAGGCCCTACCCGAGCCGGCGCCTGTCCACGATTCCCTTCGTCTCCTGGATGACGAAGAGGTGATCGGCCGGCAGGTTCCGAAGCGCCTCCCTGAGCCCGGAGGGCCAGGCGACCTCGACGGCATCCGCGGTGGCGGCGTGGCCCAGGCCGAAGTGAAGGCGGAGATCGCTCTGCGAGTAGTAGCTCGAGCCGCTCATGACCTCGCGTACCTGGCGGTGGTCCCCGCGGGTGACCGTCACCCGGGCCCCGATCGCCGACCGGTTCGATTTCGTGCCCACGCACTTGATCAGGATCGAATGGTTGCGGTTGCCGCCGTCGTTGCGCAGCAGGGTCGGGGGTCCGTCCAGGTTGTTCACGATCACGTCCACGTCCCCGTCGTTGTCGAAGTCCCCGAAGGCGCACCCGCGGCCGAGGTTCTCGGCCAGGATCGCCGCCCCCGCTTTCGCGGAGACGTCCTCGAAGCGTCCGTTTCCCAGGTTGCGATAGAGGACCTTCGGCTCCCGGTACTTGAGGTGGAGGTTCTTCTGCGCGATCTGGGCGTACACGTGGCCGTTCGCGAGGAAGATGTCCGCCCACCCGTCGTTGTCGAAGTCGAGGAAGTCGACCCCGAAGCCGACGTACTTCCGGTTGACGCCGAGGCCGCTCCGGACGCTCGCCTCCTCGAAGGCGCCCCCGTAGTTGCGGTAGAGCGTCGTCACCTGCTCGGAGAAGTTCGTGCGGACGATGTCCAGCCAGCCGTCGCCGTCGAAGTCGCCCACCCCGACTCCCATTCCCGCCAGCGCGGCTCCTTCCCCGTCGAAGGCGCATCCCGCGGGAACCGCGATCTCGCGGAAGGTCCCGTCCTGGTTGTTGCGATAGAGGAGGCTGGGCGCGGTGTCGCAGGCCACGTAGATGTCGGGCCAGCCGTCGTTGTCGAAGTCCGCCGACGCCGCGCCCATCCCGTAGGAACCCGTGGGTTGCCAGTTGCTGCCCACGAAGACCATGGAGGAGGGCCCGCGCGGGCGGGCGATCCCCGACGCTTCCGAGACGTCGGCGAAGGTGCCGTTGCCCTGGTTGCGATAGAGCGCGTTCGTGCCCCCGGCGAATCCCAACGGTCCGCAGGGGACCGGGATGTCGTTGTAGCGACAGTAGGCGGACTGGCCCGGCCGCGGGGCGGTGGCGGGGTCGAAGTTCAGGTAGCTGGCGACGAACAGGTCCAGATGCCCGTCACGGTCGTAGTCCAGGAAGCAGCAGCCGGCGCCCCACCGGTTTGCCGGGCCCGCGACCCCGGCGCTCTCCGAGACGTCGGTGAACGTTCCGTCGCCGTTGTTGTGGTAGAGGACGCTCTTCCCCCAGTAGGTGACGAACAGGTCGTCGAAGCCGTCGTTGTCGTAGTCGCCGACGCAGCAGCCCTGCCCCCATCCGGAACGGGTGAGGCCCGCCTTCTCGGTGACGTCGGTGAACGTGCCGTCGCGGTTGTTGTGGAAGAGGTAGCTCCGGGGCCGGCGGTCGCGGACTCCGGGGTCCAGGCTCGTCCCGTTCACGAGAAAGATGTCGAGCCAGCCGTCGTGATCGTAGTCGAAGAAGGCGGCCCCGCCCCCCATCTCCTCCAGCAGGAACTGCTTGTCGTCCGGGCTGCCGGAGACGTTGCGGGCGTGCAGCAGGCCGGCGGCGGCGGTGACGTCCGTGAAGACGACGGGACGCGAGGCCTCGGGGGGCAGCGAAAGCACTCCCCCCCGGCGCGGCAGGAGAGCCGCCCCCAGGGCTCCCCCGATCGTCCTCAGGAAGGCGCGACGGCCGGGGCGGCCGCTCCTCACGCTCCGCCGCTCGGCGCCGCCGCGGCGTTCTCGCGGTGCTCGCGGCGCATCTTCTCGAGCTCGTTCGCCTCGCGCTGGAGGCGCTTGAAGGAGTCGAGCGCCTTCCGGCTCTCGTCCGCCTTCCCGAGCCGGCGGTAGAGGCCGGCCAGGAGGTAGTAGTGCGAGGAGGCTCGGGGGTTGAGGGCGATGGCCTGGTTGAGCGAATCCACCGCCTCGGCGAGGCGCCCCACGTGCTCCTGCGCCTTCGCCTGCTGGAACCAGGCGGGGTCGGACCGGGGATCGATCTCGAGCGCCTGACGCGCGTAGTCGAGCGCCTTGTCCGCATCGCCCGCGCGGTTGTAGTAGGCGCTCAGGCTCACGTGCGCGCCGGCGAAGCGGCCCTGCCGCTCCTTGTTGAGCGCGATCGCCCGCTCGTACCTCGCGATGGCACCCGCATCGTCGCCCAGGGCCTCCAGCGCGAACCCGAGGGCGAGGAGCGCCTCGAGGTAGGAGGAGTCGAGCCGGATCGCGGCCTCGAGCGCCTTCCGCGCCGGCTCCCAGTTGTCCTGCATGGAGAAGAGCTTGCCGAGGTTGTAGTGCATCTCCGCGGAGTCCGGCTTGAGGCGGATCCCCTGCTCGAACTCGAGCTGGGCCTCGTCGAATCTCCCGATGATCATCAGCGAGCGGCCGAGCATCTTGTGGGCCTCGGCGTTCTTGAGGTCGAGCTCGAGCGACTTGGCCAGGGCCTGGATGGCCTCGCCGAGCTTCTGCTGGGCGAAAAGGCTGTAGCCGAGCGCGTACCACCCCCAGGAGGACCGCGGACGCTCCTGCGTGACGTAGGCGGCGAGCAGGGGCTCGACCTCCCCGAACCGGGCCTCGCGGATGTAGCGCTCGAACTCCGCCACCTTGTCGGGATCGTCGTATTCGCCTCCCCGGGTCGCGGCTCGAGCGTTCCGCAGCCTCTCCAGGCTCTGTCTCGACGAGGAGTCGGCCGGATTCAGCTCCACCGCCTTCTGGTAGGCGGCAGAGGCGCCGGGCACGTCCCCCTGCTTCTCCAGGACCGCCCCGAGGGTGCTCTGGGCCTCGAAGGAGTCGGGCCGGAGCTGGATCGCGTGCCGCAGCTTTGCTGCCGCCTGCTCGAGGTCGCCCTTGGTGAGCGCGGCTCGCCCCTCCAGGACGTCCAGGGTCGCGGCCTTGCTGCGATCGTCGGCAGTCACGAGGTCGCGGCCCCTGTGCAGCTCGGACGCGGCTTCCTCCATGCGGCCGGCACGGGCCAGGGCCAGGCCGAGTTGATAGCGCGCCTCTCCGCTCTCGGGCGAGAGACGCGTCGCCTCCTGGAGCGCCTTCACTGCTTCCGCGACCTTGCCGTCCCGCAGGAAGGCCTTGCCGAGCGCCAAGTGGGCCCGGGCGAACGTGGGGTCGAGCTCGATCACCTTCTCGAGCTGTTCGATCTCCTTTGCCGGCCCCCGAGGGGGGCTGGCCCCGTAGGCGGCCGCGAGGTTGAACCGGGCCTTCACGGAGCTCGGCGCCAGGGCGACCGCCTTCTCGAGCTCCCGCACGGCTTCCTCGGCGTCGGTGGGGACGAGGGCCGCGCCGAGATTGGCGTGCGCGTCCGCATGGTCCTTTTCGAGGCGCACGGCCTCGCGGAACGCGGCGATGCCCCCCGGGTCGTCGCCGGACTGTATCAGCACCAGACCCAGGTTGTTGTGGGCTTCCGCGAAGCCGGGTCGAAGCCGGATGGCTTCGCGGAACGCGGCCGTCACCTCGCTGCCGCCTGCGCCCTGGCGACCGAGCAGCAGACCCAGCACGTTGTGCGCCTCGGCGCGGCCGGGGCTCGCGGCGAGCGCCTGGCGGAGCGCCGCGGTCGCGGAGCTCCAGTCCGGCACGGGCACCCAGGGCGAGGGGAGGTTCAGCCCGGCTTCGAGCTGTCCCAGCGCCTTGTCGAGGTCGCCCGCCCGCAGGTACGTGATGCCCAGGTCGACGTAGACGGCGGCGGTGGGCGGCAGCAGCGCGATCGCGCGCTGCAGGCTCGCCCGGGCGGCCGCGAGATCGCCCGTCTCGCGCAGCGCGGTGCCGAGAAACGCGTGGCCGTCGCCGGCGGCGGGATCGAGAAGGACGCTCTTCCCCACCTCGGCGAGGGCCTGGTCACGGCGTCCGCTGTACCACAACGCGACCCCGAGGCTGTAGTGAGCCTCGGGGGACTCGGGCTTCAGCGCGACCGCGCGCTCCAGGTGGGGGAGGGCCTGGGGCAGGTCTCCCTGCTGGCCGAGCACGAAGCCCAGGACGCGGTGCGCGTCAGCGTGGCTCTCGTCCAGGCGGAGGGCCTCGGTGAGCCCGCCCTTGGCGCCGGCCAGCTCGCCGCGCTCGGCGGCGGCGAGGGCGCGCCGGTAGGCGTCGTCGGCCGGGCTCTTCGCATCGGGTGCTCTCTGCGCCGGCGGAAGCGGTCGGCGGGCCAGAGCACTCAGCTGCCGGAGGGCGACCCCGAGCGCGTAGTAGCCTTCGCGCCGCTCGGGATCGAGCTCGATCGCCTTCTCGAACGCGGCAATCGCGCCCTTCAGGTCACCGCTCTGGCGCAGCGTCTGGCCGAGCTCGTAGCGAACCACCGCGTTCGTCGGGTCGCCCTCCACGACCTTCCGCAGGTGCGGCAGCGCCGCCTCCAGATCGCCTCTTCCCCGGAGGGCCATGCCCAGGTTGAAGTGAGAGCCCAGGTCGTTCGGCTGGAGGGTCAGGGCCTTCCGGAAGACAAGGGCCGCCTCGGCGTAGTCGCCACTCGTGGCCAGCGCGGAGCCCAGGTTGGCGTAGGCCCGCCCGTACTGCGGGTCGAGCTCGATGGCCCTCTTGAACTCGGCGATGGCGCCGGGAAGATCCGACTTCTCGGAGAGGGCGACGCCGAGCCAGTTGTGGGCATCGGCGGATCGCGGTCCGACCTCCACCGCGCGCCGAAACGCGAGAAGGGCACGGGGGTACTCGTTCCGGCCCCAGTACGCCAGGCCGAGCGCTACATGGGCACCGGGATTGCCCGGGTCACGCGCGACGGCCGCCTCGAGCTGGCTCACGGACGGCGGAGCCGCTCCCGCCTTCTTCTCCTGGGCGGTCGCCGTGACCCCCAGGGCGAGAACGAGGAGGACCGAGCCGTGGAGGATTCGCGAGTCGCTCATCCCTCGGGATCGAGCAGGCGAAGCTGCAACTTCGAAGTGGCGTCGTCTTCCGCGCGAAGCGATTTCGCCATCTCGAGCTGCTTGTCCGCCTCCTCCCTCCGGCCCGTGCGCGCCAGGAGCAAGCCGAGCTGGTAGTTCGCCTTGACGGACTTCGGGTGCAGCTCCACCGCCCTTCGGAGGAGCCGTTCCGCCTCGGGGTAGCGCCGGGCGTTCATCAGCAATCCGCCCAGGGCTTCGCACGACCAGGCGTGATCCGGATGGCGCCGGAGCAGCCCCTCCAACCGCTCGATGGCCTCGTCGTCGCGACCCTCGTCCCTGGCGACCAGCGCGAGGTAGTAGGGGGATGCCAGCTGGTCGGCGTCCAACCGGAGGCTCTCCCGTAGCCGCGCGGCGGCTTCGGCAAGCTTCCCCTGCATGTATAGCACGGACCCCAGCGCATACTGAAGCTGCGCATCGTCCGGCCGCTTCGCGACGAGCGGTTCGAGCAGCCCCTGGGCGGCCTCGTATTGAAGCTTGCCCACCTTCGCCACGGCCAGGGTGTACTGATAGGCGGGCTCGCCCGGCCGCAAACCGGCGGCCCTGATCAAGGCGGGCTCGGCGTCCTCCAGGAGATCCATCTTGAGGCAGACCCGGCCGAACCCCAGGAGGATCTGCGGATCGTCCGCCGCGAGTTTCCTGGCGCGCCTCCAGTAGGAGAGGGATCGCTCCAGCTCGTCCCGCCGCTCGGCAACCGCGGCCGCCTGTCGGAGCGCCGTCACCGAGGCCGGCTTCAGGCCCAGGGCCAGGTCGTAGGCCTCGAGGGCCCGCGTCGGATCCCCCTTCACCAGGTAGGCGCCGCCCAGAGCGAACACCAGCTCGTAGGACGAGGGGTCGGCCCTTCGGGCACGCTCGAGAACGTCGATGCCCTCCGCGACGAGGCCGTTTTTGACGAGCAGCTGGGCGAAGCTGACGGACCACGCGGGAGAAGCGTCACGGAGACGCCTCGCGTCCTCGACCAGGGCGGCCGCGGAGGACCGATCCCCCGTCTTCAAGAGGTCCGTGACCAGTATGAGCAGTCCCTCGGGCGACTCCTTGAAGGCGGCGAGGGCGGGTTTCGCCAGCTCCAGCGACCGCTGGTAGTTTCCCTTCTCCGTCTCCGAGCGGGCGAGAGCCATCCGGGCTCCTGCGTTCGACGGGTCCAGCTCGAGGACTCTCCGGAAGACGGGAACCGCCAGCTCGCCCTTCCCTTGAAGCGTGTAGACCTGCGCGAGGTTCAAGTGGGCCCCGAGAAGGCGGGGCTCCAGCCGGATGGCTTCCTGGAGCAGCTTCTCGCCTTCCCGAAGGCGGTTCTGCTGAAGGCGGATGGCACCGAGCACCGAGCAGGCCGCGGCGCGCGTCTCGGGATCGGAGAGCGCCCGCTGGGCCTGCTGGTCGGCCTCCTGGAGCCGCCCTTCCTGGACCAGGGCGGCCGCCCGCTGGATGGCCTCGCGCGCCTGGGCGCCGAAACTGGCCGCCGGCGACAGGACGCTGCCCAGGACGACGACAGCGGCAAGACGGCTCTCTAGGGTCCCCACTGCGGCACGGCTACACTTGTATCAGTAGTCGAGCCGCAAGCCAAACTGAACCGACCGTGCCTGGTTGCACTGCGTGCTGACCCTGCCGAACGCGGGGGAGCTGAAGTTCAGGTTCGGGGCGCAGAAGAGAGTTCGGTTGAAGATATTGCCGACGGAAGCCGCGAAGCGCATCTTCAGGTCCCCCTTCAGCGAGAAGGTCTTGGCCATGGTCAGGTCTTCGTTGTACACCCGGAATCCGCGCACCGACCCGTCGGCTCTCGGCGCGTTGCCGAATTGGAGCGGCCCCGGGTCCTGCCAGGCGCTCTTGTTGAAGTAGTTGTCGGTGAGCGGGTCGAAATCCCCGCCGGCCGCCACGGCCTCGGTGCCCGTGCGGTTCGGGCGCTTCTCCGTGTTGAAGAGGAGGCCACCGAGGTTGTTGGCCATGGTGATGCGAAGCGGTCGGCCGCTCTCGTACCGCAGGATTCCGCTGAGGTTCCAGCCGGCGAGGAGGGCCTTCTTCGCTCCGGTCCAGCTCTGGGAGCCACCCTGGGCGATGTCCCAGGTGAAGCCCACGAGCAGCACGTGCGGCGTGTCGTCCAGGCTGAGCCCGTAGTCGGCCTGGTCCCAGTTGATGGGATCCTGGACCCCGCCGTTGATTCCCTCGTTGCCCATCCCGCTCTCCGCGCCGTTGTTCTTCAGCTTGGAGTACGTGTAGCCGACGCGGTACTGGAGCCCGCGCGAGAGGCGCTGCTCGAGGACGACCTCGAGGGCGTGGTACTGACTCCTCCCCAGGGGGAGGCCTCGCCAATCGATGTTCTGGTACTGGGGATACCTCCGCAGCGCCTGCGCCACGTTTCCCCGGAAACCCGGGTAGGGAGGCTTGATCCCGGCCGCCTGGGCGGCGGGCGAATTGATGTCCGCACCCAGGACCGCGGCCCCCAACGCCAGGACCGCGGGGTCGTTCATGTTGTTGTCGAGCCCCGCGCGCTGCGCGTGGTGATCCAGACGGGTTCCCTTGTTCCCGATGTAGGAGACGTCGAGCATCATGTTCTTGGTCAACCGGCGCTCGAACGTGAGGGACCAGTTCTGGAAGCGCGGCAGGGTCTCCCCGTCCGGCGACACGGCCGGCACGCCTCCGCCGTTGGCGACGGTGGGGTCGATGAACGGTGGCTGCCTGATGTTCTGGGTCGGGAACCCGGCGTCCAGGTAGAAGGCGGGAAACATCCCGTTCGTCACGTTCGGCGCCACCGGGTTCGAGGCGAATCCCACGTTCGGTTCGCCGGCGAACTGCGAGAATCCGACGCCGGCGTAGTACATCCCGTACCCCCCGCGGATCGTGGTCTTGTCGTTGGCCCGATAGGAGAACCCCGCCCGCGGTCCCCAGGCATCCCACTTCGGCTTTTCGAACGTCCGGGATCCCGTGCGGCCCGGACCCGTGCCCGCGAATATCACGGCCCCGGGCCGGTTGCCCGCGCCGGGGTTGGGGGTGTTCGGATCGAACGTCGAGTACTCGTCGTTCTGCTCGGTGCGCGCGGTCTGGTAGTCCAGCCGCAGCCCCGCGGTCAGGGTGAGCTTCGGGGAGACCTTGAACTCACCGTTGATCCACGGCGACAGGTAGTCTTCGAACCAGGTGGGCTGGGCATAGATCGACTGATTGGCGTCCTGCACCTGACCCAGGAGGAACGACGCGAAGGGATCGCCGGTCTGGCTGAGGTTGTTGCCCGCGGCGTCGTAGCCGCCGGTCCCGAGCCGATTGAAATTGAAATTACCGGCGGCCCCGCCGGCGGCCCAGCCCTTGTGCGGGTACTTGTGATGCCGGTACTCGAAGCCCACCTTGATGGTGCTCGTGCCCCGGACCCACGCGAGGTCGGTGGAGAACTGCCACCGATCGTTCTTCTCGTACCCGAAGGCCGGCCACGAGAGACCGAGGGTGTTGTAGGGGATGTTGCCGGCGAAGTTGATCTGCGGCGGCCCCGCGTTCCCGACCACGAGGCCGCTCTGCTGCTGGGAACCCCACATCCTCTCGGGCCACTTCGCGCCCGCCGAGAGGCTGGCCCCGCCCATGTACCAGCGGTCCCAGGCCACGGTGGAGTGGCTCATCATGTTGTTGTTGATGATCCAGTCCCACTGGGTGTGGGCGTGGGTCGTGTAGATGCGCTGGGTGAAGCCCTCGCCGAGGTAGTTCGTATTCGCGGCCGAGTTGCTCAGGGGTTCGTTCGGGACGTCACAGCCCTGGGCCCCGCCGCAGTTGCGGACCGACGGACGGTTGTTGTAGTAGCCGCTGAACATCGCCTTGAACTTCGGCGAGAAGGTGTGGTCCAGGCGGAGAAGGATGTTGCGCGCGTCCAGGACCCAGGTCTGGTCGCCCGCCGGGTTGCCGGCCACGTTGTTCGACAGGCCGGGCCGGTCGGGGTGCACCATCAGGGCCGCGTATCGCGAGGCGACCACGCTCCGCAGGGGATCGTTGGGGGGGATGACGTTGCCCGGATAGGGGTCGCGCACGGGAACCCCGTTGACCAGGCGCGTGGTGGCGGGGTTGAAGATCTGACCGCCGAAGATGGGCCGGCCGAGAGCGTCCACGCCGATCTGCTGGCCGGTCAGGAGAGCGCTGAAGTCGCCGGCCTTGAAGGCATCGATGGGCGTGGTGTTGCCGAAGCCCTCCAGGGTGCCGGAGCGGAATCGGGTCCAGTCGGCGTTGATGAAGAAGAACGTCTTGTTCTTGATGATGGGCCCGCCCACGGTGGCCCCCCAGTTCTTGTTGTCCAGCGGGGTCTTGGGGAGGTTGAAGAAGCCCTTGGAGTTGAGGGAGTCCTTGGCCAGGTTGCCGTAGGCGCTGGCGTGCACCTTGTTGGTGCCCGACTTGGACGTGTACTCGATGAAGCCGCCGCTCGTGTGACCGTACTGGGCCGAATAGGTCGTGGTGACGACCGTGACCTCCTGGATGGCTTCCACGGGGGGAGCGCTCTCCTGGCTCCCCTGGTGCCCCGAGGCGTAACCGAACGCGCCGCCGTCGAAGAAGTTCTCGGTGGCCCTGGCCTGGCCGCCGTTGATGCGGGAGTTGAACTGGCTTCCGCGGAACATGGGGTCGCCGTTCGGCGTCATGGGCAGGTAACCGGGCTGCATCAGGAGCACCGACTCCGCCAGGCGGACATCGGCCGCGGTGACGATCGGGAGGTCGTGGTAGTACTTCTCGTCCACGCTGTGGCTGACGTCGGGCCGGGTGACGTCGAGCGCCCCGCCGCTGCTGACTTCGACGGACTCGGCCATCTCGCCGATCTGGAGGGTGACGTCGTGGCGGACCACGTCGCCAGCGCGGAGGGCGATTCCCGATCGCGTGCCCGTCTTGAAGCCGGAGGAGTTGACCTTGACCGAGTAGCGGCCGAGGACCAGGGGATTGGTCGTGTAGGCTCCGGCGGAGTTGGTCACGAGGACGGTCTCGACACCGGTCTCTTCGTTGGTGATGGTGACCGTCGCGCCGGGGACTCCGGAGCCTTGGGGATCGGTCACGACGCCGCCGATGACCGCCCGGTCCGACCGCTGGGCCAGGAGCGGACTGCTCAAGCAGAGACTCAAGCAGAGAACCGTAAGTACCGGAGGAACCGGTGCTACGCGTGATCTCGCCATATAAGCACCCCTCCCGACGAGAGTTCAGCAGGGTCGCGGTGAGACGGCCCTCTCATAGCCTCTGCGCACCAGGGTTGTCAAGGGGATTTCTACATATGATCAACCGAGAGTCGAATCCGCGTCACCACCGTTTCCTGCAGCGACGGGTTCGTCAGGGTGACGGTCAAGGTCTGGTCGCGAACCGAGGCGGAGCCGGAAAGGCCGGGCAACCTGCCCGACTCCTCGAGCAGCGGAACCGTGAGCTCGGGGAGGTTCGCCCCCGAGGTGCCCGGCCGTGACGGTCGATCTCGACCTCGGCATCCGCGGCGGGCAGGGGGCGAAGGCCCGCGAACATCGCGATCCCGGTCGCGGCCGCGGATCCGAAGAAGCGCCTCCGGTCAGCCATCATCCGCGTCGCCCCGGGAGGACGCTACCACCTGAGGATCGTCAGGGAGTGCCTGGGGAACGTGTACTCGAAGGCGTTCCCGCTCGTCTTCAGGCTCGCGCTGCGCGTGGCCGGGCGAACGACGGCATCCTTGCCGAAGGTGTGGGTGGCCTTGAGGTCCGGGTGGTTCAGCTCCCAGACGCTCACCGGGCCCGAGGGCCCTCCCGCGACGTTCTCGATGCGGGCGGTGATGTCAGTCTTCTCGCTCCGGTTCAGCACGTTCACGAACACCTGCCGGGTATTCGCGTCGTAGGTGGCGGACACGTCCAGGTAGCCGAGCGACCGCCCGCGATCCGGCTTGTATGGGGGCGATTCCACCCGCAGGTCGAGCGACTGGTTGCCGCGCTGCTTGGCGTACTCCGCGAGCGGAAAGTAGATCGTCTGGAGGTAAAGGCCCTGCCGGTTGGTGAAGATGGGCGCGATCACGTTCACGAGCTGCGCCAGGTTCGCCATCTTCACCACGTCGGCATGGCGGATGAACGCATTCAGGAACATGCCCATGGAGAGCGCGTCCTCGAAGTTGTAGATTTCCTCCAGGCCGGTGCTCGCGATCTCGGCCTCCGTGGTGCCGGCGAAGGCGCGATACCAGACGTTCCACTCGTCGAACGCGATGTGGATCGGACGGGCCTCGGGGTTGCCGACCCGCACCGCCTGGATCTGCCCCTTCACGACCTCGATGCGATCGTCGAGGTCCCGGGAGGCGGCCAGGAACTGCTCGAAGTTGTTGGCGCGGTTGCCGATGTAGGTGTGGAGCGAGATGTAGTCGATCTCGTTCCTGAGCCGCTCGAGCACCGTGCGGTTCCAGCCCACCCAGTCCGAGCCGGGGCGGAAATCCGACGAGCCGGAGGCGATCAGCCGGATCGACCCGTCAGCGCGCCGCATGGCCTTGGCCGCCTCCAGCGCGAACTTGGCGTAGTCCTCGGCGTTCTTGTGGCCGAGCTGCCAGGGCCCGTCGATCTCGTTGCCCAGGCCCCAGTACTTGACGGCCCAGGGCTTGTCGCGACCGTTCTTGCGCCGCAGTTGCGCCCAGTAGGTGCTCGCCGCCTCGTTCGTGTATTCGACCCAGTTCCGGGCGTCCTCCACGGACCCGAGGCCCGCGTTGATGCACAGGTACGGCTCGACCCCCAGGCGCTCGCAGTAGAGCAGGAACTCGTCGGTGCCGAAGCGGTTGCTCTCGATCGCCCCCCAGGCGTGATCGCGCCGCGCCGGGCGCTGGTCGCGCGGCCCGATGCCGTCCTTCCAGTTGTAGCCGGAGGCGAAGTTGCCGCCCGGCCAGCGCAGGATGCTCAGGCCGAGCCCGCGCGCCGCCTCCAGGACGTCACGGCGAAAGCCGTCCCCATCCGACAGGGGGCCCTGCTCCTCGAAGATCCCGCCGTAGATGCACCGCCCGAGGTGCTCCGCGAAGTTGCCGAAGACGTGGGGGTGCACCTCGCCGATCTGGCGGTCGGGATCGAGCTTGATGCGCGCCTGCGCCGGCTGGGCGCCGAGCCGCGATGGAGCCAGGGCGGCCAGGGCGGCGACCGGCAGGCAGAGCGACCAGCGACGTCTCTGCATGATTCACACCTCGAGAAGTGAAGGGCTATCTATCCCAGCTGCGGAGCGGCTGTCAACGAGAACGTGCGGGCCACCTGGGGCGCGCCCATGGCAGAGCCGCGGACGAAAAAGATTTTGCAGAGGAGCGCGGCAGGAACTACCATCGGCAGCCCGGGCGAGTCGCACACCCGGAGTCCTCTGCCAGGCACGGCGGGAACGAGCTCAGCCGGAGACAGCTGAACCGGCTCTTCGGGCAGCGCTTCGCGGTCTATTGGCGGGTGAAGGAGGCGTGATGGCGGTGAACGGGGTCCGGACCGTATGGGCGGCGCTCGCGGCAACCGTTCTCCTGGGGGGCGGGGCCCGCGCTCAGGACATCCCCCTGCCCGAGCACCCGCGGCCGGATTTCGAGCGCCCGGCCTGGGTCAACCTGAACGGCAGGTGGCAGTTCCGCTTCGACCCGGGCGACGAAGGGTTGGTCCAGAAGTGGCAGGACGGCGAAGCGGCCTTTCCGCTGGCCATCACGGTGCCGTTCCCATGGGGGTCCGCGCTCTCCGGGGTTTCCGACCGCGCGCAGATCGGCTGGTACGCCCGTACGATCGAGATCCCGGCGGGTTGGAAGGGTCAGCGCGTCTTCCTCGTCATCGGCGCCGCCGACTGGCACACCACCGCCTGGCTCGATGGGCGGAAGCTCGGCGAGCACCAGGGCGGGTACACGCCCTTCGAGTTCGAGCTGACTCCGCACCTGCGGCCGGGCGCGCCGCAGCGCCTGACCCTCCGAGTCGACGACGTGGACCGCGCCTTCAAGCTCGAGGGCAAGCAGGGCTACGGCAACGCGCGCGGCATCTGGCAGACGCCTTACCTGGAGGCACGGGGCGCTTCGGCCCTGGCTGCCCTGCATCTCTCGCCCGACATCGATGCCGGGAAGGTGACGGTGGAGGCCGACCTGCTCGAGGCGGCGCCCCAGGACCTGACGCTGCGCCTGGCGTTCCAGACCGGGGGGGTGGCCGCGGTCGAGCACCGGATTCCGCGGGGTCAGACCGGCGTCCGATTCGAGGTGGCGATTCCCCAGCCGCGCCGGTGGTCGCCGGAGGATCCGTTCCTCTACCAGGTCGAGGCGCACCTGGCCGGGACGGGGCAGGGTCCGGACGTCGTCCGCACCTACTTCGGCATGCGCAAGATCTCGGTCGTGAACCTGCCGGGCACCGACCATCGCTACGTGGCGCTCAACGGCGAGCCCGTATACCTGCAGCTCACCCTCGACCAGGCCTATCATCCCGACGGCTTCTACACCTTTCCCAATGATGCGTTCGTGCGGGACGAGGTGCTGCGCGCCCGCCAGATCGGCCTCAGCGGGCTGCGCGAGCACGTCAAGGTGGAATCCCCGCGCAAGCTCTACTGGGCCGACCGGCTCGGCGTTCTCATCATGGCCGATGTGCCGAACTCGTGGGGCGAGCCCACCCCCGAGATGCGGCGGGAGGTCGAAGGGACCCTGCGGGGGATGATCCGGCGCGACTACAACCATCCCTCCGTCTTCGCCTGGGTTCCCTTCAACGAGACGTGGGGTCTCTTCTCGAACGTCCCCAAGCCGGGCCAGGAGAAGCCGGATCGGGTCTACCGGCCCGAGACCCAAGCGTGGGTGGCCTCGGTCTACCGTCTGGCGAAATCACTCGATCCCACCCGGCTGGTGGAAGACAACTCGGTCTGCTGCGGGCGCGGCCACACCGAGACCGACCTCAACTCGTGGCATGCCTACCTGCCGGGCTGGGGGTGGGACGAAGAGCTCGACAAGGTCAGCACGGAAACCCGCCCCGGCGCGACCTGGAACTTCGAAGAGGGCTACAAGCAGGACCGCCAGCCCAACATCAACAGCGAGTTCGGCAACGTGTGGGGCTACGAAGGCTCGACGGGCGACGTGGATTGGAGCTGGGACTATCACCGCGCCGTCAACGCGTTCCGCCGCCATCCGAAGGTCGCGGGCTGGCTCTATACGGAGCACCACGACGTCATCAACGAGTGGAACGGCTACTGGCGCTTCGACCGCACGGAGAAGTTCACGGGAATGGACGGCCTCGTCGAAGGGATGACCCTGCGAGACCTGCACGCGCCGCTCTATGTGGCGGTGGGCGCGCCCGCCGACCTGAGCCGCTCGGTCAAGGTGGGCGAAACGGTGGAGGTGCCACTGTGGGCTTCCTTCCTGACCGGCAGCACGGCCTGGGGGAACGCTCTCGTGCTGGAGGCGCGCCTCTATGGGTGGAACACCCTGGGCCGAAGGCAGACGACCTTCACCACCCGCCGGACCCTGGCCTATCGTCCCTGGATGTCCGAAGCGCTCGCGCCGCTGTCGGTGCCGATGCCGGAAGAGCCGGGAGTGGCCGTCCTCGCGGTCGAGCTGACCGATCGAGCGGGCATCGTCTTGCACCGCAACTTCACCACCTTCGTGGTCGAGGGCCCCCGGCCGGACGAGGTGACCCTGCCGGACGGACGACGGGCCCACGTGTCGCGGATCGACCCCGCGGGCTTTTCGAGCGCCCGCTGGACGATCAAGCAGTGGAATGTGCTCGACGGGCTGAAGGTGAACGGGGCGGGATCCGGGTACTTCGAGTACCGCCTTGCCTGGCCGGAAGGGCTGAACCTCACCGACGTGGCCGCCGCCGCGTTTCTCGTCGAGGCGTCGGCCAAGCAGCTCTACGGCAAGGACCGGGAGGGTGCGGGAGAGATGGCGGGCGACTACATGCGGGGCCGAGGCACCCACGACCCGAGCCGAAATCCCAACGCCTATCCGATGACGGATGAGGTGCGGTTTCCGAGCGCGGTGACGATCCGGGTCAACGGGGTGGTCGCCGGTCGCTACGAGCTGGCGGACGACCCGGCGGATCACCGGGGGATCCTGTCCTGGCACGCGCAGCTCAGGGACCGGCGGCTGCGGGAAGCGGGCTCCTACGGGTATCTTCTGGAGATAGAGGTCCCGCGCGCGGCCCTGGAGCGGGCCGCCGCCCAGGGGGCGCTCCTGATCCGCCTGGAGGTGGACGAGGCATTGCCGGGTGGCCTCGCCATCTACGGCGCGCGCTTTGGTCGCTACCCGGTCGATCCCACGGTGGTTTTCGTGCGCCACGAGTGAGCCCGTCGACGGCGGGCCGATGCGATCTCGACGAGCCGGGCTGATCCTCGCCTTCCTTGTCCTGAGCCCCCGCGCTCGGTCGGAGGAAGCCCGCATCCTCATCGACGCGGCGCGGGTCGAGGGCCGGATCGACCCCCGGCTCTACGGGCAGTTCGTCGAGTTCATGTTCGAAGGCGTCAAGGGCGGGCTGTCCGCCGAGTTGGTGCGCAACCGCGGTTTCGAGGAAGCGGCCAACTCCATAGGCCTGTCCCGCCACTGGGAGCGCTATCCGGACGATCGCAACGACGACTACGGGCTGAGCTTCCGCTGGGACGACACGGTCGCGTATCCCGTCTCGCTCGACGACTTGGAAGAAAAGCCGGTCCAGCACGCGCTTCGCGTCGATGTGGGGGGCGGGGTGGTCGCGCGGCACGGGGTCTACCAGCCGCGCATGCCGGTGCGGGCGGGGGTCGCCTACCACGGCTATCTCTGGCTGAAGACGACGGGCTATGACGGGCACATCCTGGTGGCCCTCGAGGAGGACGTATCCGGCGGCCAGGTGCATGCCGAGGCGGAGATCCGGGACGTGGAGGGCGACTGGAAGCAATACCGGTTCGTGCTCCGTCCGGAGCGGGCCGACCCCCACGCCCGGCTTGCCCTTCTCTTCGAGGGGCGCGGCCGCCTGTGGGTCGATCAGGTGTCGCTGATGCCGGGGGATGCCGTGGGCGGGGTTCGGGCCGACGTGGGAGCGCGGGTGGCGGCGCTGCGCCCGGCGTTCATTCGCTGGCCGGGAGGCAACGTCGCGCAGGACTACCGCTGGAAGCGGGGCGTCGGGCCCCGCGACCGGCGCCCGGTCTGGATCAATCCGTCCTGGAAGAACGAGCCCGAGCCCGGCGATATCGGCACGGACGAATTCATCGCCTTCTGCCGCCGCGTGGGAGCGGAGCCGTCGATCACGGTCAATGTGGAAGGAGGGGGCGCGACGGCGGGAGAGGCCGCCGCCTGGGTCGAGTACTGCAACGGGCCGGTGACCTCGCACCACGGGGCCATGCGCGCCGCCAACGGGCATCCGGAGCCCTACGACGTCAAGTATTGGGAGCTTGGCAACGAGATCTGGGGCGACTGGGTGCGCGGGCATTCCGACGCCGAGACCTATGCGCGCAACTGCATCCGGTACGTCCACGCGATGCGGGCCGTCGACTCCACCATCCAGCTCATCGCCGTCGGCGACAACGACATGAACTGGAACCGCAAGGTGCTCCGCATCGTCGCCGCCTCCATCGACTACCTGGCCATCCACCACTACTACGGGCGCGCGCCCATGGCAGGGGACGCGCGCAACCTCATGGCCAGGCCCCTTTCTTACGAGCGGTTCTACAAGGATGTCGAGAAGGCCATCCACGACGAGGCGCCGGGCCGCCCGATCCGGCTCAGCGTCAACGAGTGGGGGCTGGACCTGCCCGAGTCACGTCAGCGCTCGATGGAGGCCGCGCTCTACGGGGCGCGCCTGATGCACGTGTTCGAGCGCACCAGCCCGCTCCTTGCCATGAGCGCCGAATCCGACCTGATCAACGGGTGGCCCGGCGGCCTCATTCAGGCCAGCCGCCACGGCCTCTTCGTCTCGCCGCTCTACTACGTCAACCTCCTCTACAACGAGCACCTGGGGCGGGACCGCCTCAAGACCACGGTCGAAGGGCCGACGTTCGACACCAGCCGGGAGGGCACCGGGGTGCCGGTCCTCGACGCGGTGGTCAGCCGGCCCGCCGACGGCTCTGCGATCTACATCAAGGTGATCAACACCGCGCGGGCCAGCGCCGTCCCCACCCGGATCGAGCTGCGCGGCGTCGAGATCGATACGGAAGCGGACTGGCACGTGATCACGGCGGAAAGCCTGGACGCCCACAACAGCTTCGCCACCCCCGATGCGATTCGCCCCCATAGTGAGGTCATCCAAGCGGGCGGCAGCTTTCAGGTGTCCCTGCCTCCGCATTCCGTCTCCGTCATCGTCCTGCGGGTCATCCGGCCGAGAGGGGCCCGCCCTTGAAGACCCGCGCACGCAGGGAAGCCTGTCCTCAATTCTTCATGTGGACGAGCCTCCACCCCCGTTCCTCGGACAGGAAGAAGAAGGCCTCGGTGGAGGGAAGCCGCTTCAGGTAGGCGCGGCTCTTCTCGACCCCCTGAACGAAGAAGACGTCGTCCAGGGCGTCCCCGGCGGTGCCGCTGCTCGCTAGCACCGCGACGCTCAGCATGCCCTGCACGGGCCGGCCCGTGCGCGGGTCCATGATGTGCGCGTACGTGACCCCTCCGGCCTCGAAGGATTTCTCGCGGCGGCCGGCGACCGAGAGGGCGCGGTCCCTCAAGAGGGCCTTTCGCGCGATCCGGCGCGGGTCGGCCGGGTCCTGGATCGCCACCTCCCACCCCTTGCGCCCCGGGGGCGCGCCCAGGCCGTAGAGCGTGCTGCCCCCGGCGCTGACCAGGGCGGCGGGGATCTGGCGGTGCTTGAGCAGATCGACCACCCGATCCACCGCGTAGCCCTTGGCGATCCCGCCCAGGTCCAGCTCGACCCCCGGTCGATCGAACTGGATGGTCTGCGCGCGGGCCTGCAAGGTCACGTGCCGGTAGCCCACCTTCTCGAGCAGCTCCTTTATCTCGCGCGCTTCCGGGACCCGGCCTTCGCCCCGAAAGAAGCCCCAGGCCTTCATCAGGGGGCCGACCGTGACATCGAACGCGCCCTCGGAGTCGCGGCTGTATCGCATGCACTCGCTGAGGAACCCGAAGAGCTCCGGCTCGACGATGACGGGACCCCGGGCCGCCTCGCGATTGATGCGGGACAGCGGGCTGTCCGGCTTGTAGTGGCTCATCAGGCGGTCGATGCGGTCCACTTCGTCGAGGGCCGCGTCCACGACGCGGGGCAAGGCTCCCGCGTCGGACCCGTAGGCCACGATGGTGTAGACGCAGCCCATCGAAAGCCGGCTGCCCTCGTAGCGAAAGAACGGGGGCGGGGGGCTTGGCGCTGTCGGCCCGCTAGCCGGGACCAGCAGCAAGGAGCCGACCCGAACGAAGAAGAAGAGGCCGAACGGCTTCACACCGGCGTGCGCGGCGCTAGATGAGTCCGGATGCCGCCCTCGGCGCCAATCCTAACGCTGCCGGCCGCCGTTCGCCCGCGCGCGCGGCTGTGGAAATGGCCGGCAACCCTAAGAGCGGTTCTTCGGGTTGCCGGACCTGGAGACGACCCGATCCTTACAGGACCGGGATCACGACCTGCTCGACGCTGGTGGCGACCTTGCGCTCCATGCGGGGCGGGGGAAGCTCATGCCCGGAGCCGCCGCCCACCCACACCTGTCGCAGGATGTACCGGTCGCCGTACTTGTGGAAGACGAGCTTGGCCTCGGTGTCCTTTCCGGACTGGAGGCCGTTGGTCAGGGCAAACGCGCCGTGGTCGTAGCCCCGAATGAACAGTCTGCCCTGCGTGGTCGAAACGTTGTAGGTTCCGGCCGGAAGCGTCGTCCCGCTGACCGCGAAACTGAACGGGACCTTGCACCTGATCTCGGCCGCTTCGACGGGCGCGGAAAGGGCCGCGAGCACGGCCACGAGACTCACCGCCCAGAGACCCCTGAGAAGCTGCTTCGTCATCTTACCCTCCTTGGCCGCCGTGTCGTGGCGGCTGCTATGAAGGACGAGAGCAGTCGGGGTTTGTTCGGGGCGGGACCGAAGTCCTAGAAAAACCCTGTGTCCGCCCGCGCGATCATCGAGGCGAGGGCTCGCGGGGAACGACGGCCCTTCGCGTCGCCCGGATCCCGGCCTTTCCCGAGACCCGCGACCTGCGGCGGGCGCTCAGGGCGTCGAGAACGACCGCGGCAGGGCCGAAGAGAAGGAGTAGCGCCCCGAGCCGACCTCGAAGAGGGCGCGTTCGGCGTCCTGGCGGAGGAACCGCACGCCGGCGACCTGGTCCGCCGGCCGGCCGCCTTCCTTCACGTCGTGCGCGTCGCTTGACGGAACCCACACCTCGGCGGACGTGCCCGGGGGCAGCTCCACCTCGAGCCGGAAAGCGTTCCCTTCACGCTGCCAGGCCACCGCCACGCGGCCGCGCGGCGATTCGTGGGCGGCTCGGACCCAGGTCACCCCCGACACGGGCCGGGGACGGACCCTCACCCGCTTGAAGCCGGGGGACTCTGCTTCCGGCGCCAGGCCCGCGAGGTCGCCGTAGAACCACTCCGTGATCTGTCCGAGCATGAAATGGTTCTGCGAGGACCGGGGGTCGGCGTCCCAGGCCTCGGTGAGGCTGGTGGCCCCCTTCTCGAGCTGGTATCCGTACCCCGGCTTCTCCGTCTGGTGGTTCATGTCGAAGATGACGTCGGAGCGATTCCCGTCGGCCAGCGCCCGCAGCACGTAACGGTATCCCACGTCGCCCGCCGTGGTGGCGTTGCCGTGGGCGCGCACGTCGCGCACGAGGCCCTCCAGCACCCGGGAGCGCTGGTCGGTGGGGGCGAGGCCGAGCACCAGGGGCATGGCCTGCGCGGTCTGCGAGCCCGTGGCGTAAGTCGAGGTCGCGGGATCGAAGAACCTGTGGTTGAAGGCCCGTCCGATCCGGGCGGCCGCGTCGGCATAGCTGCGTGCGTCGTCCGCCCGGCCCAGCCGCGCGGCGATGCGCGACAGCGCCTGGTTGTCCTCGAAATAGATCGCAGTGGCGGTGAGCGGGTTGGGAGTCAGTTGCGAGGGGCCGGGAGGGCCGGGCCCGCGGTCATACCAGTCGCCCAGCCCGTGGCTCAGGATGTCGTGGTCCGCCCGGCCCGCGAGGTAGGAGACGTAGCGCCGCATCGCCTCGTAGTTGCGGCGCAACGGCGCATCGTCGCCCGTCCAGACGAAATGCTGCCAGGCGGCCAGGACGATCGCGCTGCCCCATTCGGGCGAGTCGCGGAAGCCCTGGTCGAAGACCACGTACTCCGGCGCGATGTCGGGCACCAGGCCGTTCGGGCGCTGCGCGTCCGCCATGTCCGCGAAGGTCTTGGCGAACAGGCGCGTGAGGTCGGTCTCGTAGCGCAGGGCGGGGCCGTTCAGGTGGTACTGCTCGAGCCAGCCCAGGCGCTCCCGATGCGGGCAGTCGGTGACCACGTGGGCCAGGTTGCTGCGCTGCGCCCACCGCACCAGGGTGCGGATGCGGTTGAAGAGCTCGCTCGAGCAGGCGAACTCGCCGGCGGCCGGCGAGTCCGAGTGCACCACGAAGCTCTCGATCGCCTCCACCTCCGGCGGCGTGCTCCCCGCGGGGGCGGAGCGCTCGACCTGGAGATAGCGGCTGCCGTGGTAGAAGAAGCGCGGAAACCAGGTCTCGCCCTCGGCCCGGCCCGCCAGGGTGTAGCTCCACGACGCCTCGTCTCCCCCGCTGGATCCCCGGTCCCCCGTGCCGTCGGGCTTCAGCAGCTCGGCGGGGATCATCCTCACGCGGGCCCCCGCGGGCCCCCGCACTCGCAGGCGCGGCATCATGGACGCGTTCTGTCCGAAGTCGTAGACCGCCACCCCGGGACGCGGCTCCCGTACCTGGACCGGCGGGAAGACCTCGTAGGCGCGGAAGGGCGGCGAGGCGTGCGACGCTCCCCGCAGCACGCGGCCGGGGGCGTCCACGGCCACGGCCGCCGACCACGTCGAATCGTCGAAACCCGGCCCTTCCCAACCCCGGGGCTCGAGGCGCGCGTCGTAGTCCTCGCCGCCGTAGACGTTCGAGAAGACCGTGGGGCCGCTCGCGACCCGCCACCGTCCGTCGGTGGCGACCACGTCCACCGCGCCGTCCTCGTACTCCATCTGGACCTGGACGATCGCCATGAGGGGACGGAAGGCCGAGACGAACTTGTGGTACCGCCCCTCCTGGACGTTGTACATGCCGTTGCCCAGCACCAGGCCGACGGCGTTGGCTCCCATGCGGAGCAGGGGCGTGACGTCGTGGGTGTCGTAGAGGCAGGTCTTGTCGTACGCGGTCCAGCCGGGGGTGAGGAGACCGGTGCCCACCCGGGCGCCGTTCACCGTCATCTCGTAGTGGCCCAACCCGCAGACGCTGGCCAGCGCGCGGCGCAGCCGGGCGCGGACCGGAAACTCCCGGCGCAGGAGCAGGGTGCCGTTGGCGCGAGGGTTCGTCCCCGGCACGCCGAGGCCGTCCGTGACCGCGGCCGTGGACCACGGGGGCCGCTCGAGGCGGTCGCTCGCGGTCACCGCCGCCCCCACGGCGACGTTCTGCCCGCCGGACCGCACCTCGATCTGGCTGAGGGCCAGGCACGCCTTCCCGTCCACCAGGCGGAGCCGGGTGGCGGTGAGCCGGACGTAGCGCGCGGTGACTCCGCCCACCGGAATCTGGATGAGGGTCGCCCAGGGCCCGTAGTCGGCGGCGGTGTGATCGGCCACCGGCACCGCGTCGGCGAAGTCCGATCGGCTCGCGAGGTCGACCTTGAACCGGCGGGGGAACCCGAGGCCCTCCGCCACCGTGTGGCGCAGGGCGTGGAAGCGCAGCTCCTGGATCGGGTGGGCGGAGCCCAGGTCCACCTGGATCCACTTGGGGGATTCTGCGGCGTCGGTCTCCTGGGACCGATAGCCGAGGAGCGGGCGTGACCAGCGCAGGAGCTCCGGATCGGTGATCCACCCGCCGCGCCAATCGGCGGCCTCCAGCATCCCCATGGTCCAGGTCGCGGGCGCGCTCCAGCTCGACGCCCGATCGTCGCCGTCCCAGACCCGCACCTTCCAGAAGACCTGCTCGGCGGTGCGGAGCGGGCGACCCCCGTAGGGCAGGTGGAGCTGCTCGTCGGACTCGACCCGCCCGCTGTCCCAGAGGTCACCCTGGTCGCGTTCCAGAGCTTCCCGCGACGAGGACACCAGGACCCGCCACGCGCCCTGGCGCAATCCCCGCTGCCCGTCGCCGCGCAATTGCCAGGAGAGCCGCGGCGGCGTCGAGTCGACGCCGAGGGGGTTCACCATGGAGTCGCAGAGCAGATCGACGGGGGTCAGGGGCGACGGTTCTCCGCCCGCGCCCCGGGACGGCAGGACGAACCCGACCAGGGCCAGGGCGGCCAACCCGGAGCCGAGAGAGGCGCGGCGGCGGAGGTGACGCAGGGCGGAGACCATCCCGTGATTCTAGGGGAAGGCGGTCAGCCTCTGCGTCCGGAAAGGCTCCGGCGCCACTCGCCGGGAGCGAGGCCCGACTTGCGCTTGAAGAGACGGCTGAAGTAGTGCTCGCTCTCGAAGCCGCAGCGGAACGCGATCTCCTTGACGGTCAGCGCGGTCTCGCTCAGCATCGTGCGCGCCCGTCCGAGCTTGATCTGGATGCGGTACTGGTGCGGGCTGAGGCCCGTGTGGTGGGCGAACGTCCGGCGGAACCAGGTGTAGCTCACCCCCAGCCGGTGGGCGAGCTCGGGCAGCGGGGGGCCCGCCGGGGTGGGATCGGCCATCTGGCGCATCGCCTCGTGGATCGCCCGCGCGACGTTGTGGTGCCCTTCCTGGCCCGGCTGCAGGGCCGAGTAGAGCAGGGACAATATGTACAACGTCGCTCCCGCCGCCACCTGCTGGAGGGCGGGGCGGCCGGCGTGGACGGCGTCGATCACGGAACTGAAGGCGCCGAGCAGCAGGTCCTCGTCCCGCACCCGCAGCACGGGCCGTCGCGGGGAGAAGAAGCGGTTGCGGACCAGGCCGCGGACCACCGGGCCGTCGCAGCCGACCCAATGCTCGCTCCAGCCCGTCCCCGGGTCCGGCCGATACCGGTGCCATGCCCCGGGGAACAGGATGAAGGACTGGCCCGGCGTGATCCGCCACCGGTTCCGGGCGATCTCGAGGACTCCCTCGCCCTCCGAGATGTACACGAACTGATACTCCCGGAGGACGCGCCCCCTCCGCCAGTCGAAGTGATAGCCGCCGGGATGGCCCGTCGGAGGGTAGGGGGACCCGGGCGGGATCCGCGATTCTCCGGCCGTCGTCAGGTAGAGGCCCCAGCGGCGGTCGCGATCGCTGATCGGGAAGTAGCGGAAGAAGGTCTGCAGGGGGCGTTTCAAGCGCTGTCATTTTGTGCACAAGACAGGTCATTGTGTCCATTGCTCGACGGAGGGGAGGTGCTACCGTGGGCCCGTTCCGTTCCCGCCGAGGTGCTCATGATTCGCCGCCGGCCGTCCGCTCCGCAGCCCGGTCCCTTTCCCCCGCCGTTGGCGAACTACGTCTACTACCAGGGATTCCTCACCAAGGGCGGCAAGCGCCGTCTGCTCCTCGTGAACAAGCGGGACCGCACGACCTCCGTGTCCGTGCCGGGAGCCGGGGGCGGCCGCCAGGACTCCGTGGACCAGACCACGGCTTCCGGCCCGCCCGCTTCCCGGAGGCTCGACGGGGAGACCGTCTCCCTGGGCGGGTACGCCGTGGCGGTGGTGACGATGCCGTAGTCGGGCAGGGAGAGCGCAGTGGCAGAACGATCGGCGAACGGTGACGGCTTGCGGGTCGGCCTGTTCGGAATCGGCCTCGACACCTACTGGCCGCAGTTCGCCGGCCTCGAGGAGCGGCTGAAGGGGTACCTGGAGAAGGTCGCGGACAAGCTCCGCCGGCCCGGGGTCGAGGTGGTGAGCATGGGCCTCATCGACTCGCCGGAGAAGGCGGCCGTGGCCGGGCATCGGTTCCGCCAGGCGGACGTGGACCTCATCTTCCTTTATGTGACCACCTATGCCCTCTCCGCCACCGTCCTGCCCGTGGTGCGCCGGGCCAGGGTCCCGGTCATCGTCCTGAACCTCTCGCCCGGCGCGGCCATCGACTACCCATGGTTCAACGCCCTCGGCGACCGGACGCGGATGACCGGGGAGTGGCTGGCCTGGTGCCAGGCCTGCTCGGTGCCCGAGATCGCGAACGTGTTCCGGCGCGCGGGCATCTCCTTCCATCAGATCACCGGGATGCTGGACGACGACTCCCAGGCCTGGGACGAGATCTCCGCCTGGATCGATGCGGCCCAGGTGGCCTACGCGATGGAGCACAACCGCCTCGGGGTCATGGGGCACTACTACGGCGGGATGCTCGACATCTACTCCGACCTCACCCAGCAGTGCGCCGGCTTCGGGGGCCATGTCGAGATCGTGGAGGTGGACGAGCTGGCGTCCCTGCGGAGGGAGGTGACCGCGGGCGAGGTCCGGAGCAGGGTCGCCCACTTCCGCGACGTCTTCGACGTCCAGCCCGATTGCCCGGAGGAGGAGCTCGACCAGGCGGCGCGCACCTCGGTGGCCCTGGACCGGCTGGTGGAGGTCCACCGCCTCGGCTCCATGGCCTACTACTACATGGGGGTGGGGAACCCCGACAACGAGGAGGCCATCAGCTCGATCATCCTCGGCAACAGCCTCCTCACCGCCCGCGGCATCCCCCTGGCGGGGGAGATGGAGATCAAGAACGCCCAGGCCATGAAGATCCTGGACACCTTCGGCGCCGGCGGGTCGTTCACCGAGTACTACGCGATGGACTTCGCGGCGGACGTGGTGCTGATGGGCCACGACGGGCCGGGACACTTGGCGATCGCCCAGGGGAAGACCAAGGTGCGCCCGCTCGGGGTGTACCACGGCAAGGTGGGCCGGGGCCTCTCGGTGGAGATGTCGGTGAAGCACGGGCCCGTCACCGTGCTCGCGGTGGTCCAGTCGGGGGACCGGCGGCTCAAGCTGCTGGTGGCGGAGGGCGAGTGCGTGCCGGGGCCGATCCTCGAGATCGGCAACACCAACAGCCGCTATCGATTTCCCATCGGGGCCCGGGCCTACGTGAACGAGTGGAGCCGCCACGGCCCCGCGCATCACTGCGCGGTCGGCCTCGGCCACCTCGCCGCGAAGATCGAGAAGCTGGGGAGCCTGCTGGACATGGAGGTCGCGCGGGTCTGCTGATGGACGCGAACCCGGCTCTAGGCGTCGTGCTGCACGCGATCGGCGGTTTGGCCGCGGCCAGCTTCTACATTCCCTACAAGGGGGTGAGGGGCTGGGCCTGGGAGACGTATTGGCTCGTGGGCGGAGTCTTCAGCTGGATCGTCGCGCCGTGGGCGTTCTCCCTGACCATCCTTCCCCAGACGGTGGCGATCCTGCGCGACGCGGGCGGCGCCCCCCTCTTCTGGACGTTCTTCTTCGGAGTCCTGTGGGGGGTGGGCGGCTTGACCTTCGGCCTCACCATGCGCTACCTCGGCATCGCCCTCGGCTACGCCATCGCCCTCGGTTTGTGCGCCGCCTTCGGGACCCTGATGCCGCCCCTGTTCAGCGGCCAGCTCGGCGAGATCCTCGCCCGAGGGCCGGGGCAGGTGGTGGTGCTCGGGGTCGTGGTGTGCCTGGCCGGCATCGGGGTGAGCGGCCGCGCGGGGATCCGGAAGGAAGGCGAGGTCTCCGAGGCCCAGAAGAAGGCGGTGGTCGCGGAGTTCAGCCTGGGCCGCGGGATGGCGGTGGCGGTGGCCTGCGGGGTGATGAGCGCGTCCATGGCCTACGGCATCGCCGCCGGCAAGCCGATCGCCGAGGCCGCGCTCGCGCACGGCGCTCCCTCGCTCTGGCAGAACCTGCCCGTGCTGATCGTGATCCTGACCGGCGGGTTCCTGACCAACTTCGCCTGGTGTCTCTTCCTGAGCCTGAGGAATCGCTCGGGGGCGGACTATCTTCGCCGGGAGGCGCCTCTCGCCGCCAACTACCTGCGGTGCGCGCTGGCCGGCCTCACCTGGTACCTCCAGTTCTTCTTCTACGGCATGGGCACCACCCGCATGGGCCGCTACGACTTCTCGAGCTGGACCCTCCACATGGCCAGCATCATCATCTTCAGCACCCTGTGGGGCATCGCCCTCCACGAGTGGAAGGGGACCACCCTCGGCACCCGTCAGCTCGTGGCCACGGGGCTGGCCCTCCTGGTGGCCTCGACCGTCATCGTCGGATACGGCAACTACCTCGCGGCTCAACCCTCGGCGACGTCCACCGCGCCGCCGCGCTCTCTTTCCGAGTAGGAGGCAACGTGGACCCTAGACCGTGGCTCCGATCGCTCGTCGTGTTCGCTCTCGCCGGTCTCGCCCCGCCGGCCTTCGCCGCGGACCCCTCGGGGAAGGTCACGGCGAGCTGGGACAAGGTCACGCGGGTCTCGCAGACGACGCCCACGCTTCAGGTGGTGGTGAACCCGCCGCTGCGGCGCGGGACCCCCGTCCACGACAACGCGTTCAAGGCCCTGCGCGACCTCGGGGCCGACTTCGTCCGCTACGTCCCCTGGCTGCCGTACCCGAAGCTCGGGGTGGCCGCGCTGGAGCCGCCCAGGAACGGCAAGACCTCCTGGGACTTCTCGCTCATCGATCCCATGACCATCGACTTCCTGGAGGCCACGAAGGGCCACTCCGTGGTCCTGAACTTCAGCACCATCCCGGCGTGGCTGCACAAGACGGAGAAGCCGGTCGAGTATCCGGCCGATCCGGACCAGGTGACCTGGACCTACACGCAGCGGAGCGAGCCACGCGACCCGAGCTTCAAGGAGATCGCGGACTACTACGCCCGGCTCCTCGCGTGGTACACCCAGGGCGGCTTCACGGACGAGCTGGGCAAGCGCCACGATTCCGGCCACCACTACACGATCTCGCACTGGGAGGTGCTCAACGAGCCCGACCTCGAATACCCGGCGGACCCGCAGACGTACACACGGCTCTACGACGCGGTCGTCGAGGCCATGCGGAAGGTGTCGCCGCAGACGAAGTTCGTGGGGGTGTCGCTGGCGTTCCCGAGCGGAAACCCGGCCTTCTTCGAGTACTTCCTGGACCACACCCACCACAAGCCCGGCATCCCCCTCGATTTCATCTCCTACCACTTCTACGCCGTGCCCTCGCCCGATGAGAAGCCCGACACCCAGGAGCACACGTTCTTCGCCCAGGCCGAGGGTTTCCTGAACGTCGTGCGCTACATCGAGTCGATTCGCAAGCGGCTCTCGCCGTCGACGAAGACGACCATCAACGAGATCGGGGCCATCTCCGCGGAGGACCTGACGCAGGGCGAGCCCGGATACGTCTTCAAGCCCATTCCGGACTCCTACTGGGGGCTCGTCAGCGCTATGTACGCATACATCTTCGGCCAGCTCTCCCAGATCGGCGTGGACGTGGCCGGCGAGTCACAGCTCGTGGGCTATCCCTCCCAGTTCCCGAGCGTCTCGATGGTCGATTGGACCGACGGCCGGCCCAACGCGCGCTACTGGGTGCTGAAGCTGCTGAAGGACAACTTCGGTCCCGGCGACAAGCTCGTGGAGACGAGGGTGGAGAACCGCTACCTGTATGCGCTGGGGGTTGTGAAAAGCGACGGCAAGCGCCGCGTCCTGCTCGTCAACAAGCGGAACCGGCCGTTCGAGGTGTCGATCCCGGGCGCGCGCGGCGGCCAGGTGGATCGGGTCGACCAGACGACCGCGTTGCCGCCGCCGGCTTCGGCAAGGCTGAGCGACGACACGGTGGCCCTGGTTGGGTTTGCCGTGGCCGTGGTCACCCTGCCGTAATCACGCTTGTGTTACGAAGCGCATAACGCGCCGCGCGCGTGGCCCGGGCGGCCGACGCCCGCCGTCCTCGGGCTCCAAGGGGCGTAAGTACGGGTACGCGGGACATTGGAGCGAGCCCGAGGCATTCGTAGCGCGTTTCATTGCGTAGAACGCCGCCCGGGAATCGCACGCGGGCTTGACCTCCGCACGGCGGCCGATGGAGCCTCCCCGGGCCTGAACCGTGAGCGGGGGACACCGCCATGAGGAAAACGACCATGCGAGCGCTCGCCGCGATGGCGGCGGTGCTGGCCCTCGCCGGCAGGGCTTCTGCGCAGAGCGCGGGCTCGATCACGGGGGCGGTCAAGGACACAAGCGGCGCCGTCCTGCCCGGCGCCACGGTCACCCTGGCCAGCCCCGCCATCGGCGTCACCCGGAACACGAACAGCGATCCGAAAGGAGTGTTCGTCGCCCTCCAGCTCCCGCCGGGCACCTACACGGTGAGGGTCGAGCTCTCGGGGTTCAAGACGTTCGAGAAGGGCAGCATCATCCTGCCCACCGCCTCCAAGGTGAACGTGGGCGACATCCTGCTGGAGGTGGGCAGGCTCTCGGAGGTGGTCTCCGTGGAGGCGGACGTGGGACGGCTCCAGATCCAGTCCGAGTCCGCGGAGCGCTCCGACCTCGTCACGAACAAGCAGCTCCGCGACCTCGCCCTGAACGGCCGGAACATCACCGACCTCTTCAAGACCATACCCGGGGTGGTGGCGGGCGGCACCATCACCAGCTCCACCGTGCAGAACGTGGTGGGCCAGTTCAACGTGAACGGCACCCGCAGCAACCAGCACGAGTACACGCTGGACGGGGTGACGAACCTGAACCTGGGCAACAACACGGGCGCCCTCGTCTCCGTCAACCCCGACGCGCTGCAGGAGGTGAAGATCCTCACCTCCAACTACCAGGCCGAATACGGGCGGGCGAGCGGGGGCTACATCGCCCTGACCACGCGGTCGGGCACCAACGAGTACCGGGGGGGCCTGCGCTATTTCCGGCGCAACGAGGAGTACAACGCCAACAGCTACTTCAACCGCGCCAACGGGCGACCCAAGCCGCCCTATCGCTTCAACTACTACGGCTGGGACCTCGGCGGGCCGGTGCCGTTCCTGGGCAAGAAGGACGACCCGAAGGTCTTCTTCTTCCTGGCCCAGGAGTACTACGACCAGCAGACGCCCGCGGCCACGGCCACGAACGTCCTCGTCCCCACCGCGGCCGAGCGAAGCGGCGACTTCTCGCACACCACCGACGCCAGCGGGCGCCCGATCACCATCATCGATCCCCTCACCCGCCAGCCCTTCCCGGGCAACGTCATCCCTTCCACCCGCTTCTTCCCGGGCGCGCAAGGGCTGCTGACCATGTTCCCCCTGCCCAACGCGCCCGAGGGAGGCGCCCTCTACAACTTCACGTCACAGCTCCCGCGCGACATCCCCCGGCGCGAGGACATCGCCCGCGTGGACTGGCAGGTCGCCTCCCGCACGCGGCTCAGCGTGCGCTACGTCCACAACAAGGACGAAGACCGCCAGCCCCTGGGGACCACGACCGCTCAGTTCAACGTTCCCCTGGCGGGGGTCGTCCGCAAGAACGGCCCGGGCGATACCCTGTCCCTGACCCTGACCCACACGTTCGGTCCCTCGCTGATCAACGAGTTCATCTACGGGGCGGGCCGGGGCGGGGTCTTCATCGGCCCGATCAATCTCGACGAGGTCACGCGTTCCCGGCTCGATGTGAACACGCCCCTCCTCTTCCCCGCCGCCGACCCCACGGGTACCGTGCCCAGCGTCCGCTTTCTCGGCATCCCGGGCCAGAACTGCAACGCTACCTCGGCCATCCAGACGGCCTGCTCGGTGGCGGGGACGGACTTCAACGGCACGCCCTTCGACCAGCGCTTCGTCATCAACAACTTCATGGACAACCTGACCCGGGTGGCGGGACGGCACACGTTCAAGGGCGGGCTCTACTACCAGCGGGCCGACAACCGGCGCACCTCCTTCGGGCCCGTGCAGTCGAACATCGTCTTCGCCAACAACGGCGCGCATCCCCTGAACGCGGGCCACCCCTTCGCCAACGCCCTCCTGGGAGTCTTCGACAGCTACACCCAGGCGGAGCAGAAGATCGAGAGCAACTGGTTCTACCAGAGCGTCGAGGCCTACCTCCAGGACACCTGGAAGCTCACCCCGCGCCTGACCCTCGACTACGGCCTGCGGGTCTCGCACTACCAGCCGATCTACGACCGGGAAGGCCGGCTGAGCGTGTTCAACCCCGAGCTCTACGACCCGGCCCGCGCCGTCCGCCTCTATCGGCCCGTGTGCGTCGGCTCGCCGTGCACGGTGCGCGCGATCGACCCCGCGGTCGCCGCCGCGCCCACCCTGGCGAACACCCGGCCGTCCAGCTACCTCAACACGATCGTTCCCGGCTCCGGAGACCTGCTGAACGGCATGGGCCGGGCGGCCGACGGCTATCCCGCGGGGGGCTTCGAGACCGCTTCCGTGCTGTGGGGCCCGCGCCTGGGCTTCGCGTGGGATGCCACCGGCAACGGCAAGACCGTGTTGCGGGGAGGCTTCGGCGTCACCTACGACCGCGTCGACACCGACCGGATCGCGGACGCGATCACCAACCCGCCCGGCATCTCCCAGGTGACGCTGAGCCTGGGGAGCCTGGATTCCCTGGCCTCCGCGTCCCGCAGCGATCTCGTCCCCGTGCAGAGCAACGTGGTGGGCTACGCCCGCGACCAGAAGGTTCCAACCGTCTACAGCTACAGCATCGGCGTGCAGCGCGACCTGGGGGCGGGGGTGGTGCTGGACGCGGCCTATGTGGGCACGCAGTCCCGGCACAACCCGCGCCAGACCGACCTGAACGCCGTGCCCTACGGGGCGATGTTCACCCGCGAGGGCCAGGACCCGACGCGTTACGGCGGGGTGGTTCCCGCGGTGGAGCCCAACCTACCCGCGGCGCATCGCGACGCCGGCCTCTCCTTCAGCGGCGTCAACGGCCTGAACCCGGATCAGCTGCGGCCCTACCGCGGTTACGGAAGCATGCGGTTCCGCTCCTTCGACAGCCGGGCTTCCTACAATTCGCTCCAGGTCGCGCTGCAGCGCCGCTTCTCGCGAAGCCTCACCTTCGGCCTGTCCTACACGCTCTCGAGGGCCAGGACGGATTCGGCCGGCACCACCGACGCCACCCATCCCTACGATCTTCGGGCCTACGACTACGCGCTGGCGAGCTTCGACCGCACCCACTATTTCGTCGCCAACTACGTCTGGAACCTGCCCAGGGGCGGTCGTCTGCTCGGCGGGGGCCGGCTGGCGCGGGCGGTCCTCGACAACTGGACTCTCTCCGGGATCACCTGGATCGCCTCCGGGAACCCCATCGAGCTCGGCGTCAGCATCGCGGGCGTCAACGCGGCGCAGCGGCTGCTGGGGACCGACGCGGGCGGCAACGCGGGAGGCCTGCAGCCGCGCTTCCGGCTGGCCGGCGACCCGGGAAATGGGTCGGGCCAGGGCCGGATCGACCCTGCGGCGCTGGTCGTACCGGGAATCAACGACCGTGGTCCCTACGACCGCTTCTACCTGCGCAACCCCGGCTTCGGCAACTTCGACGTGTCCCTCTTCAAGAGCTTCCCCTTCGGCAGCAGCGGCAAGCGCTACCTGCAGCTCCGCCTCGAGGCGTTCAACGTGTTCAACTCCGCGGAGTTCGACCAGCTCAACACGGCGACCAACGTCGTCAACGGCGCGGGGCAGACCGGCGCGGCCATATTCAACGATTACCGGAGCCTCACCGTCACCAACAACCTCCGGCCAACGGGGGACCCAAGGGTCCTGGGCACGTTCTTCGGCGAGCCGAACCGCACGCGCGACCCGCGCATCGTGCAGCTCGGCGTCAAGCTGTATTTCTAACGAGGCGCATGCGCCGCGCCTGGCTCCTTCTCCTCGGCCTCTTCCCTCCGTTCGCGTTGGCTCAGGGGGCGGCCGCGGGCGGCCCGGGCGTGGCCGAGCTGCAGCGTCTCTTTGCTCAGCCGCCGGACGACAGCCGGATCCTGATGCGGTGGTGGTGGTTCGGCCCGTCGGTCACGACGAGCGAGCTGGAAGTGGAGATGCGCCGCATGCGGGAGGGCGGGATCGGCGGCTTCGAGCTGGCGATCGTCTATCCCATGGCCCTCGACGACCCCGCCCACGGGATTCGCAACGAGCGCTACCTGTCGCCGGAGTTCCTGGAGAAGGTCGCGTTCACGTCGCGCAAGGCGCACGAGCTCGGCCTGCGCATGGACGTGACGATCGGCAGCGGCTGGTCCTACGGCGGGCCGTACATCACGCCCGAGCTGGCGGCGGCCCGCCTGCGCTCGGACCGCCGTGAGATCGCGCCGGACCGGACGAGCCTCGCGCGGCCCGTGCCGTACGAGGGCGACCGCCTCATCGCGGCCTTCATCGGCCGCGGCTCCCTGGCCGAGGTCGACCCGACGAGCTTCCGCGAGCTGGACATCTCCGGAGGCGGGCCGATCCCGTTGCCGGCGGGGGACGGTCCCCGCCTGGTCGTGCTGTACTTCTCCAGCCAGACGGGCCAGGTCGTGAAGCGCGCGGCGGTCGGAGCCGAAGGGTACGTCCTCGATCACTACCAGCGGGCGGCCATCGAGACCCACCTGCGCGAGGCCGGCGACACGCTGCTCGCCGCCGCGGGACCGGGCGGCGTCCAGGCCGCCTTCTGCGACAGCCTGGAGGTCTACGGCGGGGACTGGACCGCGGACATGTTCGCCGAGTTCCAGAAGCGGCGCGGCTACGATCTGCGCGGCGTGCTGCCGCTCCTGGAGTACGACGTCGGCGAGCGGTCCGAGACCCTCCGCCGCGACTTCGGCCGCACCCTCACCGAGCTGTACCAGGAGCGCTTCCTCGCCCCCCTGCGCGCATGGGCGACGAAGAACAAGGTCCTTTTCCGCATTCAAAACTACGGAGAGCCGCCCGCGTCGCTGGCCAGCTCCCGCTACGCGGACTTGATCGACGGCGAGGGTTGGAACTTCCGCACCCTGACCTCGTCGCGCTGGGCCTCCTCCGCCTCCCACCTCTTCGGCAAGCCGGTGACCACGTCGGAGACCTGGACCTGGCTGCATTCCCCGGCCTTCCGGGCCACGCCCCTCGACGTCAAGGCGGAAGCCGACCAGCACTTCCTCTCGGGGATCAACCAGCTCATCGGCCATGGCTGGCCCTATTCGCCTCCCGAAGCGGGGACGCCCGGGTGGCCGTTCTATGCGGCGGCCGTCCTCACCGACAAGAACCCATGGTGGCCGGTGATGCCGGACCTCGCCGCCTATCTGCAGCGCGTGAGCTTCCTCCTGCGGCAAGGCGAGCCCGTGGCGGACGTGGCGCTCTACGCGCCGACCGAGGACGCCTGGTCCACGTTCAAGCCCGGAACGCCGCGCTACCTCAACCTCTTCTTGAAGACCGTCGATTGGATCGGCCCCAAGATCGTCCCCGCCATCCTCGACGCCGGCCACGGCTTCGACATCGTGGACGACGGCACCTTCGAGGAAGCGGGGCGCCCTGGCTACAAGGCGATCGTCTTGCCGGGCGTGCGGTGGATGCCGGAGGCAACGAGACGCTGGCTCGCCGACTACGCGCGCAGCGGGGGGACGGTGCTGGCCGTGCGGCGCAAGCCCGAGGGCGAGTGGCCGTCGCTCGAGCTGATGGGCGAAGACGACCTCTCCTCGCGGCTCGCCCGCGCGGTTCCTCCGGATGTGGCGCTGACGCCGGCCGCCCCGGCCGTCGGGTTCGTCCATCGCCGCCTGCCCGACGCGGACGTCTATTTCCTGGCCAACAGCGGCAACCTGCCGCTCACGGTCCGCGCGCGGTTCCGCGCCGCCACGCCCCACGCCGAGGGTTGGGACCCGCTGACCGGCAGGGTCGAACGGCTGTCGCCCCAGGATGGAGAGATCACGATCGAGTTCGAGCCCTACGGCTCGCGCGTCGTGGTGTTCCGGAAGGACGCCGGCTCCGCGACTCTGGCGAGGACCCGGGTCGCGAGCGCATCCGAGGAACTGCGTTCCGGCTGGAGCGTGAGCTTCGGTGGCAGCGGACCAGGCGCCACGGTCGACCTACCCCACTCGTGGAGCGGGGATCCGGCCCGTCGCTTCTTCTCCGGCACGGCAAGCTACCGCGTGATGGTCAAGCCGCCGGCGGCGTTTCGATCTGCGAAGGGGCGCGTCCATCTCGACTTCGGCGAAGCGAAGCCCATCGAGCGCGAGACGCTGCCCGGGGGAACGCTGCGTGGAAACTCCTTCGCCGCCCTCGTGGCCCCGCCCATCCGCGAGGCGGCCACCGTCTTCGTCAACGGCCGGCGTGCCGGCTCTCTCTGGGCGCCGCCCTACCGGTTGGACGTCACCGACCTGCTGCGGGCCGGCGCGAACGAGATCCGGGTCGACGTGTACAACACCGCGATCAACCGGCTCGCCGAGGGCGGCCGGCTGCCGGACATGAAGCCGGTGGTCGACCGTTACGGGCTGCGCACGCGGCTGCAGGACCTCGACGGCCTGCAGCCACTCCCTTCAGGTCTTCTTTCGCCGCCGCGGCTGGTGCTGGAAAAATAACCGGCTAGCGCCGGGTGATCGACGACAGCGTCACGGGGCCGAGGAGCCCCGACTGGAGCAGCGGGAAGTGTTACGACCGTCGCCGGCTCGGCGCAGGCTCGGCCAGCATGCAGTAGCGTGAGGCGATGTTTCGACAAAGGCGCTCGATCTATAGTTGGGGGAACCTTCGCCGCGAGGACCGTTGTTTCATCTCGCCGGGAGACGTATGCTTTCCGCTCGCCTATCTTGGAGGAAAGTCATGAAGCGCTTCGTGTTCTTTTTCGTCGCCACCGGGATCGCAGGCTGTGCAGTCGTGTGGGCCGAGGGGCAATCCGGGAAGAAGGAAGCGATCTTCGTGTCCGCAGACAAGGTCGTATTCGAGCAGGTGATCCCCGGCGTGTCCAGGGCGACGATCTGGGGCGATCCGAACGCGGGGCCGCACGGGGCGTTCACGAAGTTCGTCCCGGGCTTCGATGCGGGTGTGCACACCCACACGAACGACCTGCGGATCGTCGTGATCAAGGGCGCCTACCTCTACAGGGCCGACGGAAGGGAGACCCGCGTGGGGCCGGGCGGGTTCCTCTTCGTCCCGGGCGGCACAAAGCATTGGAGTGGTGGTGACCCCAAGGATGGGGCGCAGTTCTACCAAGAAGGCCTCGGCAAGTTCGATCTGATTCCCGTCAAGTAGACGAGCGCGTCGCCAGCGGGTAGGTGGCGCGGCCCCACCCAGCGAGGTTCCTGGCCGGTTCGCCAGGGCTCCTGTGGGCCGAGTGGTTGGAGAAGGAAGTGCTCGAGGCCGTCCCGCATCGTCATGTCGTCCTCACCTGCCGCGTCCTCCGCGGGATCCTCCGGAAGCGACGAGAGCTTCTGCTCGACCTCCCGCAATGCGCCGCGTCGGCCCTCGCCGAGTACATGAGGATACGGGTGGGACCGGACACTCGGGCCGGCATCGCCGTGTCGATCGCCACGAGCGGCGACCTCTTGCCGTGGCATCCTCATCGTCGGCTAGCGTGCGTTCGTCAGGGCGAGGACCGCATACGCGGTGGCCGCGTCGCTCATGAACTTGCCGGCGTCCGACGCCGGGTCGCGCTGCTTGTTCAAGGACGAGGCGACCCACATGCCGGTGGCCGCGTCCTGGTGCCGCCCGAGCCAGGAAAGCCCCTTGCGCACGCTCTCGTCCGCCCCTGAGGTTCCCGACTGCCGCAGCGCCAACGCGATCAATCCCGTGGCGTAGCCATCGCTCGCGGTGTCCAGCGCGGTCGCGTCGGCGCGCTTCCACGACCCGAGCGCAGACGTGCTCCACCCGCCATCGTCCTGCTGTTTGCGGACGGCGGCGTCGACGATGGCTCGACGCTGTGCAGGCGTGAGAAGCCCGGGGAGCTTCGTCGCTGCCCACAGGACGGTGAGACGGTTGAACAGTGATTCGGTGTCGGCGCCATGCTCCAGGTAGTCGCGAAGCAGCTTCAGGCGGCCCTGGATCTCCGGACTCGACGCGTAGCCGCCGGGAGCGCTCCCGACGGCGAGAGCCGCCAGGGCAGCGCCGTAGTACGATGAGTCGGCCGATTCCCACGGTTCATAGTGGAAATTCAGCCAGGCCCAGGCGCCTTGCAGGTCGCCGGCTTCGAACTGGAGCGGCCAGAGGTTGTCGAAGGCCTGGCGCGCATCGTCGGTGAGCGCGCCCGTCGGCGCGTCACGCGCGGCGAGAATCAGCGCGTTCAGGACCGCTTCGGTCCCGCGGGACTCGCTCGTCTTGGGCAGACCGCGCGTCTGGTCCGGATAGAACGGCTCCACGTCCTTCCATAGCCTCACTCGCCTGACGACGTTCGCGAGCAGGCGCCGCTCCGGCGCGGCGGGATCGCGTTCGCCGAGGACGGTGCGGAGGGCGGGGCGCGCCAAGGCATACGGCACCGCCGTGTGACAAGAGATGCAGGAAGTGTCGTGATCGCGTGCCGCGCCGGGCCAATGGAGCCACCACTCGGCCCGGCCATCGAGGTAGGCGGCGGCCGCATGCCGATTCCACGACGGTGCTGGCGCGCGGGCGTGCGTGAATCGGGCCGCCACCAGGCTCGCGCCCATGCAGAGGGCGAACGTCACGACACCTGCCATGGCGGATTTCATACGTCACCATATCTTATCGAATTAAATTGGGCAGGACGATGTCGAGGAGGGTCGCAGGCGTCTTCTGGAGCTCATGACTCTGATGACCGATCGCCGGAAGCTTCTCTCCGCCCGGTAGCTGGGTTGGGAGGCGAGGTACGATAGGCCCGAAACCCTGACGGCTCGTTCCACGGGCTGCTGCGTTCCGGTGAGGAACTCACGTCCTTCGACTTTCCTGGCGCGACCTTCACGGTCGCCATTGGAATCAACCCGGCGGGCGCCGTGGTCGGTTTCTATGGGACCTCTCCGGGCGCGTTCCATGGCTATCTGCTCAGGCGCGGCCGGTTCACGACGACCGACGTCCCCGGTGTCGTCAGCACGCGAGCTCTCGGCATCAGCGCCTCTGGACACATCGTCGGCAACTACAGTGACGCCGCCGGCAAGGTTCATGGCTTCCTCCTGAGGGACGAGGAATTCACTACGATCGATTTTCCGGATGCGATCTACACCGAAGCCTTCCAGATCAACCCGCGGGGTGACATCGTCGGCAATTACCAGCGCGCCGACGGTGTCTTCCACGAGTTCCTCCTCTCCGAAGGCGTCTTCACGTCCATTGATTTTCCTGGCGCCGTGTCGACCGGCGGAACCCTCTTTGGTGTCGGCATCAAGCCTGCCGGTGCCATCGTGGGCCAGTACCGAGATACGAGCGGCACGACCCATGGCTTTCTCCTCGAGGACGGCACGTTTGTCACCATCGATTTTCCGAATCCTGACGCGGTCGCCACGGTTGCGACGGCCATCAACCCGCGGGGTGACATCGTAGGCCGTTACCGCGACCGTGCTGGCAAGGACCGCGGCTATCTGCTCGAGCGCTGACCGGCGACACTAAGAGCGACGCGTCAACAACATCGTCTTTCTCCACAAGGACGGGGCCAACGACGAGAACTGGTGGCGCGGATCGAGGCTCTCTCCGAGCCCTTCCCGCACCTGGTCATCCACCTCAGACCGCCAACGTAGGTGCGACCGCCCTTCCTCCCGGCAACCGCACGAGACCAGAGACGGCAGCGGCAAGAGCGGCATGGTGGGAGCGCGCAGGGCGAGTCACTTGTCGCGGGCGGGGTCGTAGTCGATGCCTTGCTCACGCCGAAGGCCCAGGAAGCTGTAGGCCCCGCCGAGCTGGCTCCCCTTCACCGCCGCGTGCCCGAGCCGATGGCTGACCCCGCTCACGTGGCCGGTGCGGGGCGATGTTGGCGGGCCGAAGGCCTTCGGTGATCGTCGTCGCCGGTGTCGCTTTCGCTTTGCGTTCGAAGCTAGAATCAATCACCGATTGTTCAGTCCCGTCGTTTGACGCCGCACTGGAGGAGATTGCCATGAGAATCACTTCCCTCCCTGCATCCGTCGCCGTGTTCGCGCTGACCCTGGCCGCCTGCCAGCCCCAGCCGTCCCCTACGCCTGCTGCTACCCCCGAGGCCGCGCCATCCGCGCTCCCGGAGGCCGACGTGGCCGCGATCCGGGCGCTTCTGGATCGCTGGCAGCAAGCCGCGCGGGCCAAGGACTGGCCGGCGGTGGCCGCCACCTACACCGAGGACGGCATGTTCATGCCGCCCAACGGGCCGGCCGTACGGGGCCGGGCGGCGATCGAGGCGTGGCTGAAGGCGTTTCCGCCGATGTCGGACATCGCGGTCACGCCCGGGGAGATCAACGGCCGGGCCGATGTCGCTTACGATCGGGGGACCTACTCCTTGACGGTCGCCTCTCCCGCCAAGGGGCAGCCGGCGAGCGACAAGGGCAAATACGTTGTGATCTCCCGGAAGCAGGCAGACAGTTCGTGGCTGATCGCGATCGACATCTTCAACTCGGACGTTCCGCTGCCGTCATCGAAACCGTAGCCGTTCGATCAGGTGGCGCCGTCAGGGCGAGTCGGCCTACCACGCCGGGATCGAGACGTTGGCGCGGTAGGTCGAGTCGTTGTAGGGCGGGTTCCGTCAGCTTCCGGGAGCTGGATGTCTCTACGTGCCGACCGAAGACGCCTGTGCTCCCGGGCGTGCGGTGGATCCGGAGGACACGAAGCGCTGGCTCGCCGGCTACGCGCGCGACGGGGGAACGGTACTGGCGGTGCGGCGCAAGCCCGAGGGCGAGTGGCCCTCGCCGGAGCTGGTGAGCGAAGACGATCTCTCGGCGCGGCTCGCCCGCGCGGTTCCCTGATGCCGGCCATGAGCAGCTCGGCCATGGTGGCCCAGAGCGCCTCCTCCATCTGCGGCTGCTCGGCCAGCCTGCGGAAGTACGTGGGCACGGTGGACGGCAGCTCTGGCGCGGGTGCGCTCGGTGCGGCACAGCTCAGCGAGCTGTGAAGAAAGGGCGTCATCCGCCGGTCACAGATAGGCGCGATCGAGCGCTACGAGAAACTGGATGCCCGGGATGGTGAGTCTGCTCAAGCGATCATCGTTGGTGATGAAGAGGTCGACGCCAACCAGCGCCGCGCAGGCGAGCTGAATGGCATCCGGCGGCCGGATGCTGCGGTTGCGTCGAACCTCCGCGTATCGGCGGGCGGCCTCGCGATCGAACGCGATGAGGCGCGTCGTCTGGGAGAGGACGTCCTCGTATCGCTGCCGGAGGGATTGATTGCCCTGCTCAGCCGGCTTCACGAGTACCTCGCCCAGCGTGAGCGTCGAGGTGCACAGCTCATCGGCCCGCTCGAGCATCCGCTCCCTGAGCGCGGCCACGCGATCCGACTGCGGGCCGGAGTCCTCCAGGAGATAGATGAAGAGGTTGGTGTCCCAAAAGACCCGGCTCACTCCCACCCCTCGCGCAGGCGGCGGACGTACTGATCGGCATGCTCATCCGCCCAGAGCTCTCGTCCGGAACCCCGCAGGGCGAGGAGAGGATCCGCCTCGGGCTTGAGACCACGCTGCGGCGCGTAGTCTCGCTCGTACCAGTCAAGCAGCGGGTGGCACTTGGGCGGGATCGCCGCGCGGACGGGCGTCACCTTGGCCCCTCGCCGGGCCTCGTCCGCGGGGTCGCCCGGCCGATAGAGGCGCCGGCGGTTCGGTGCCGTCTCGAACAGCATGCGATAGCGGGCTGGGTTCGGCCGGCGATTAGCCACGCAATGCAGGATGACATGAACGTATACGCCCGGGCGCAGGTCCGGGGTGAGCCCCTCCTGTCGTGCCCGCTCGACGATCTCGGCGACTGTGAAGTCCGCCCGGTCTGGGTGCTCTCGATGAAGGAGGGCGGCGGCTAGCCATACCTCATCGGCGACCTTCAGTTCGTGCCTGAGTTTGCTGGCGTTTCTTGGCCTTGTTGTCTGTCTCATAGATTCAATGTATATTTGTCTAGGACAAAAGTCAAGGCACTCCCGATCCTCAGTTCACGTAGGGGGTTGGTGCCGAGATGGATGGGCAGGAACGCCTTCCCCGTGAAGACCTGCGGCTCCTTCGGGAGCGCGGCGCAGATCCCCGGCTCGGGTGGGAATGGCTGCAGGTAGCCGAGCGTCAGCTCACGGCTCGTCAGTCAGCCCGCCGCCGTGAGCCCCTGAAGCTGCGGGATGCTCTTCTCAACCCACGACGTATCTGCCGCGTCGGCCGCCGTCTGAAAAAGGGCCGTCAGCCCGCCGCCCAGAAGGGCCGCGCTGCCGGCAACGCCCGTTTCGAGGAGAGTCCGGCGGTTGACGCCGTCGGCCGTGTCGTTCAGATGTTTTCGATTCATGTGGTCCTCCGAAATCGAGAACAAAGGAGTGCGTGAAGCTGCGCGCGGGTGGCACGAGCTACGCCTCGGCCTCCTACCATGCAGACGTGGCGTCCGGACGCGGACCATAGGTGGGCAGCGGTTGGCCGTCCTCGTAGGCGCCCAGGTCCGGTGCGCTTCCGAGAAAGCCATCGTTGATGTTGGGCAGGATCGCGCCGGCATCGATCGCTGGGCACCCGGCCGCCAGAGCCAGATACTGCGGCGGGACCGGCGTCGGCGAGTCGCCCGGAACGTTCATGGTCGGAAGGCAGGTCTGGTGGGAGATCCGGATGCCATTTCCTCTCCAGGCCGGTGCTGGCAGTGAAGCTCGCGAGGCTGGAGTAGGTCACGCCGTTGAACCAGAAAGGCCGGGTGGACTCACCCGAGTCGAAGCCGTCGTAGTCGAGGTCGGTGCGCCAGTCGATGCTCCCGATCAGGCCCCAGATCTGCCCGCCGTTGACCGAGATCCAGAGGTGGGCGGCGTCAAGACGTTTTTCGGCTGGCTCAACAGGCCTCGGGGATCTCGAGGCTCCCGCAAGCCCCTTCGGTTGCGGAGCTCTGACGGTCACGCCCCCGTCGGGGGCTTTCGCAGGCGTTGCCGAGGGTCATGAGGAGGGCTCCTACCCTCAATATCCCCTCAGCCGCGCCCGTGAGGGGCAAGACGCGCCGCGAAGCGTCCTCCCACCGCTGGCCCGCGTCGCCGAAGCAAACTGCACCCTCTCGGGGAGAGGCGGTCCTAGCGGTTACGGCGATTCAGACTAGCGGCTCGATCCCTGATCTCGCAACAGTCGAGCAGAGGCTCGATATTCCGCTTGACGCACGCGCGGAATGGCCTAAAGTTGGTCCGCAGAGCCCATCCGGACGTCCCTCCGGCAGTGCGTTCCGAACGACGCACAGGAGCCACGAACATGCAGATGAGACGAGGTCTCGCCGCTCTGGCCGCGCTGCTGGTGATGGAGACGGCTGCCTCCCTGTGCCTGGACGTCCAGAACGTCTTTGCGTCGGCGGGCGACCGGCCGCCGACGCGCCGGGAGCAGTCGGCGGAGCAGGCCCGGCGGGCGGCGATGCTCGCCGATGTCGACCCGGCCCGTTGGGAAGGGTGGGAGCCCGACGGCACGGCGGCCTTCGCCACGCCGAGCGATCGCCTCGATCGTATCCGGGACGGCACGCCGCTGGGACTTCCGGACGATTCGATCGAGGGGGTCCTCGTCCTGGCCGATGGCCGGCGTTACCGCCAGACACGCCGCGCCTTCGAGAGCATCGTCTTCCCGCCCGACGGGGTGCCGGCCAGCGAGCGGGGCGGCGAAGATGAAGGCGGCCTGACGAATGGAGACGTCACGATCGATGCCGTCATCGGCGCCGACAATCGGACGGCGGTCGCCTACGGCAACTACACGCAGTTCCCGTGGCGCACCGTGGGCACCATTCTGGTGGCGCAGACCGACAAGGCCGGCTTCTGCACCGCCGCACTAATCAGCCCCCGCGTGGCCGTGACCGCGGGACACTGCGTGTACAGCCAGAAGACCAAGGCCTGGTCGTGGAACACATGGTTCTCGCCGGGCCACCGCGGTCGTGGATCGGACCGCTTCCCGAACGGGAACCCGCGGCCGGTGGTGGGGCTGCTCTCGAACACGGCGTGGGTGAACAACGGCGACGTGGACCACGATGTCGGGTTCCTCGTCCTCGCCGACCAGCCGCAGACCGCCGCCCTCGGCTATTTCGGGTTCATGTGCAAGGACACCGACGACCTCGAGGGCGGGGACATCCGGATGCTCCAGTACCCGGGGTGGCAATACTCATGCGCGGCATCACCCGATCCGAGTGGCCAATGCTTTGCCTTCCAGTACCGGGGCCAGTCGACGATCAACGACGACTGCGGGAACCTCTTGGAGCACCAGGTCGACACCAACCCCGGCTCCAGCAGCTCGCCGTCGTACCGGTTCGTGAACGGAGATCGCCGGATCTTCGGCCCTCACGCATACGGCCAGAACCCCTGCGACACGGCCGACAACAAGGCAGTCGCGATGACCAGCTCCAAGTGCAAGGCCGCCTGCAACCTGTTCGCGAACTTCCCGAGCCAATACGCGAGTCGCAGCTGCAACTGACCGGCCCGGTCAGCCGTTCGCGGCCTGAAGAGGGCCGGCAGCGCCGGCGTCGGTCTCAGCGGACAGTGCGGATGGGTTCCGGGATGCCTTCGGCGAAGGTCTGCTTACGAGGCGTGCGGCAAGCGGCCCTGCGATGGACGTGGCTCGGCTCCACGGGGCGAAGCAATCGCCGCGCGTCTCGTGAAACGCTAGGAGGATCGGTCGTCCTCACTGACGAGTCCGCGGCCGGGCTCGACGACCTTGCCGACTGTCGCACCCACTTTTGCCGCGTCCGCCTTGCGGCGCAGTAACTTGAACTCGCGCTTCTCGGCTCTCTTCTTTTCCTGCTGCCGGGCGTGTTCCTCTATCGACAAGACGAATTCGGGCCGCGCGCGTCCGAGCCTTTTCCGGTACAGCTCTTCGATGAAGAGCGGCAGCGGGAGCTTCCAACGCTCCTGGCGGTGATTGTCGAGGCCGCCGAGCCTCCGCGGGTTCATCCCCAGCTCACGCGCCATCTGCACCTGGGCATGAGAGAGGTGATGCCGCTTCCGGGCGTCGATCCATGCCCGCAGGCCGTCGGCGATCCGCTTCTTCTTCACGCAGGTCTCCTTGTCCCGTTCCGCCGTCGGTCAGGCCCCCGAGGCTGGCCGATGCACACGCCTTACCCTTACCGTCGGACTCGGCTGAGCCAGTACCCGGGCCGACGCTTGGCGTGGGCTACTGCCAGGACGCGCACTTCCTCTTCCCGGACGAGGAAGACGAGCGCGTAAGGGAAGCGGGCGAGCAAGGCCCGCCGGTGAGCGGGAGAGTGGCCTGCACCTCGTCCAGGAGCTCGCTCCCCAACCGCTGTCTTCTGGCTTCGTACCAGAGTACCGCTTCGGCCAGCTCGTCCGGGACTTCCGGCGCGAACCGGACATGGGTCACTTGCGAGTACGGGAAATGCGCTCCTCGATCCGCGTCCGGGTCTCCTCCCAGCTCAGCCCGGGAAGACCAGCGATGGCCGCTTGAGCGCGACGCTCCACTTCGGCAATCCACGCCTCTCCGTCGCGCGTCTCGACGTCAGGCTCGAGGCTTGCCAAGAGCTCCGCCGCCACGCGCGCGCGCTCGCCTTCGGGAAGTTGAAGCGCCTCCTTGAGTACCTCTTCCGCGGTCGTCATGAAGGAAGTGTACCGCCTTGTGTCTGCCCTGGAAAACCAGAATGGCTCGCCGCCGCCGCCCTCCCGCGCGTGGCGGCCCCGACGAGAGCCCTGGCGCCCGCGCTCACGAGAAACCTCGCGGATCGATCTGGCGCTTCACGTCGTCTCCAGTCTAGCGAAGCGTGACCGACGACAGCGTCACCGGGCCGAGCAGGCCCGATTCGAGCAGCGGCGAGTCCTTCGTGTAGGGTCTGTAATCCGTGAACGTGTATGTCTTCGCCGCCGATGGCTGCTGGTCGCCGATCATGCGGTTGGGCCAGAGGTTCGTGACCTTGATCTCGACGAGGTTCGCTCCCGGCTTCAGCGCGCCGGTCACGTCCGCCTGGAAGGGCGCCTTCCAGAGGACGCCCAGCGGCTTGCCGTTGACCGACACCTCCGCGATCTCCTTCACCTGGCCCAGGTCCAGCATCACCTTCGCGCCGGAACGGAACCACGCGGCCGGCGCCTGGACCTCCTTCGTATAGGTGGCCGTGCCGGAGAAGTACTTCACGCCGGGATCGGCGGAGGCGGTCCAGGACGTCAGGCCGTCCAGACGGATCTGGGGAGGAGCGCCCCAGTTCGGCGGGAACGACACGCTCCAGGTACCGGACAGCGTCGTCAGGACCGTGGCCGCGGGGCGCGGCAGTGTTCGCGCCCGCGCCGTGGCCGCGCGTCGGAATACGACGAACACTGACCCGTGGGGATCGAGATGAAGCGGCACCGCCGTGCGCGCGTTCGCGATCGCGTAGGAGGACGGCTCGATGGCGCCCGTGTCCGGATGCCAGAGCTCGGCCTCTTTCCCGTCCACGCGGAAGCTGGCGAGGACGTCTTCGGCGCGTTCCTTCTGGTTCCCCACGAAGTAGATGTCCGCGTCGCCGAGCCGCCGGTGGATCCATACCAGGGAGGTGTCGATCTGCGGCCGGTTGTGCTGGAAGTCCGGCGCGACCTTCTCTCCGGCCAGCACCTCCTCCACCGACGGGCCCCAGTACATCTTGCCGTTGCCGTAGTCGTGCCGCGTGATGCTCTTGCCGTCGACGGCGCCCCAGACGTCGTTCGCGATCGCGCGGGCCTCGTCGTCCGAGGCCGGGTAGCCCGTGAGGCTCGGCGGCCGGCGCGGCTTCGGCGCCACGACGACGGCGCCCGCCGCGACGAGATCGCGGATCTTGCGGAGCACGGGCAGCGTGAGCCGATCGACGTCCTCTGGAAGGACCAGCGCTCGATAGCTCATGCCGTCGGGCAGGACCAGCCGCCCGTCCTTCACCGACATGCGGTTCAGGATCACGTCGGTGTTCACGAAGTCGTAGTTGTAGCCGGCCGGCGGCTCGGGCTTGAGCTTCTTCCAGAAGGGCGCCGAGATCGGCGCGCCTTCGCCGTAGTAGTACGCGAGGTCGCCGACGAAGAGCCCCTGCTGGAGGAGGAACGAGCAGCGCGCCAGGTAGGAGTTCCACACCACCGCCTGCTCCGCCCACGTGATGTTGCGGGTGTAGTGCTGTCCGAACGGCCCCAGCGTGATGCCCGGCTTGTGGCCATCGTCCACGAACGGCTGATGGTCCGAGGTGTGGAAGACGATGCGGTTCACGCCCAGAGCGAAGTAGCGGTCGGCGATCGGCTTCAGGTACGACGGCGGCTGGCCCCAGCCCGGCACCATCGGCATCGACGTGAAGGACTCGGTGGCCGCGAGGGTCTTGCCGTAGATGTGCGCCGCCGAGGCCGCCTCCCGCACGTCCGGAGGATGCTCGGGCTGGTCGCCCTGCCCGGGCAGCGGCACCCAGAACTCGCCCATGGGAACGTCGACGCGGCCCTTGTTGAGCAGGGCGTCTCCCGTCGTGGGTAGGCCGGTGCCCATCGCCTCGGCGTAGAGACCGACGCCGCGCTGGTGGAGGTATTCCGTCGCGGCCCCGTAATGGTTGTCGGCCAGCAGGTCGGCGATCGTGCGGCGGAAGTCCCACAGGAAGCGATCGCTGACATCCGCGCTCTCCACGATGCGGCCGGTGAGCACCGGCAGATAGAGCGTGGGGTCGTATCCGCGGCGCTTGCGGAACTCGGCGATCATGTCCTGCGTCCAGTTTTCCTGCCCGGCTTCCCAGCTGTCCATGAGGAAGTACCGGAAGCTCTTGCCGAAGTAGGGGCCGAGCGCGCCGGAGACCTGGCCGACGTAGTTCTGGAAGTAGGCGTCGACGTGCTTGCGGCTGAGCTTGTCGACCTCGTAGCCGGTCGCTTCCGGTGTGGCCGGGTGGTTCTTCTCCCCCGTGAGCGAGTAGCCCATCCGTAGCACAGCCCACCGGCCCGCAGGCACGTCCCAGTCGAGCGTGCCGTCCTTGCCCATCTTCGCGGTGAGGTCGACGACGTTGCTCTTCGCGATCGCCTGGTCGGCGGGCACCGTGGGGGTGCCGGCGGTGCTGGGCTCCGTCAGCGTGGCGAAGCTCGCCTTGTCCTCCCACATGTTCACGCGCGGCCCCGAGAGCAGCTCCATCTCCGCGATGTCGAACTGCCGGAACGGAGGCAGCGAGAGGAGGCCGGCGAGCGGGTTGGGCGGCGGCGCCAGGAAGACGACGCGGTACCAGCGGGCCGTCGTCGGCGGGAAGGAGTAGGTGCGGATGGGGAAGCCGCCGAACAGCGGCTCCGGCCCCGGAAGAGTGACGAGGGTGACCCAGCTCGTGCCGTCCTGGCTCGCTTGCAGCTGGCCGTTCGGAGGCGTCGCGCCGAAGAAACCCTGGCCGGCGGCCATCGCGATCGAGAAGGCCTGCGCGCGGAACGGCTGGGCGAACTCGCACTGGATCCAGGCCGGCTTGCCGTCCGGGGGGACCGGAAGGGCCACGGTCCGGCTGAAGCTACCGTCCACGAGGGCGCCCGCATCGATGTCGCCGCCGCTGGTCGTGACGCGCGGACCCGCATCGGCGATCCGGACCTCGTCGTCGGGCAGGCGATAGGCGACGACCACCGTGTCGGCGTAGTACGTGGGATCGGGGGACGGAGGCGGCGCCGGCGGCATGGGCTTCGCCCCGGGCAGGTCGTTGGGCGTGGGGAACTCGAAATCGGGCGGGATCGGCATGTCCTGGAACCGGCCGTTGACGGAAGGAGGATGCGGGAGCACCGCCGTGAACCGGCGCGGGCCCTCGACGCGTGTCTCGCTCCACACGACTTTCTTCATGCCCTCCTCCGGCTTGACCCACGGGCCCGCCGTCTCGCTCCAGCCGCCGGACGCCGCCATCGACATCTCCAGGCCGAGCCGGTCCGCCTCCGCCGCCGCGTGGCGGAACGCCTCCTTCCAGTCCGGCGTCATCCAGACGAGCCGCTTGTCCAAGAACAGCGGGACGCCGAGGCTGCCGTCGAACATCTGCATGCCGGCGATCCCGACGCGCTTCATCCACTCCAGATCCGCCGTGATGCCTTCCTTTGTGACGTTGCCGTTGAGCCAGTGCCACCACACACGCGGTCGCGCGGATTCGGGCGGGTCCTTGAAGCCCCGCTGCAGCGCGTCTTCCGCGGCGTCGGAATGAATCCGACGCCGCTCATCTTGCGGGGCCGCTCCGCGGCCCCGGGGCGGAGCCGCGGAAGACGGCGTCTGCCCGGGCGCCGAGGCGGCGAGGGCGAGGAGGGCGGCGCTCGCGACGACGCGAGTCATCGCCTACTTCCCGGGGGCATAGGCGAACCGGTAGTCGCCCGACCCGACCTCGACGATGACCGCATCGCCGTCCTGACGCGAATCCGTGATGCCGTTTCCTTTCGCCAGCGCCTGGCCGGCTTCGGTGACGCCTGCCAGCTGCGCCTTCGGCAGCCGCACGGTGGCGCGGGTGTTCGGGGGCACGCTGATGGCGAGCTCGAACCGGCCGTCCTTCAGCGTCCACGCGGAGCTCGCGGGGCCATACATCGTCTCGTGGCTGGCCTTCACGCTCGTGAACCCTCCGCCGGGTTGCGGCTGGACGAGGACGTGCTTGTAGCCCGGCATTGATTCGTCGATCTCGAGGCCCGCCATCACCCGGTACATCCACTCGCCGATGGCCCCGTAGGCGTAGTGGTTGAACGAGTTCATCCCCGGGTTCTGGAACGAGCCGTCGGGCTTCTGGCCGTCCCAGCGCTCCCAGATGGTGGTCGCCCCTTGCCTGACCGGGTACAGCCAGGATGGGTAGTCCTCGCGGTTGAGCAGCATGTAGGCCTCGTCCAGGTAGCCGTAGCGGACGAGGACGTGGCAGAGGTACGGGGTGCCGAGGAAGCCCGTGGTCAGGTGCTTGCGCGTGCGCACCTCCTGGGCCAGCCTCTTCGCGGCGACGGGTCGCAGGTCATCCGGCAGCAAGTCGAATTGCAGGGCGAGCGCGTAGGCGGTCTGAGTGTCCTCGCCCACCCGGCCCGTGTCCGTTACGAACTCCCGGCGGAAGGCGCGCTTGATCCGGCCGAGCTGCTCACCGTAGCGCGCGGCGTCGTCCTTCCTGCCGAGGACCAGAGCCGCGCGCTGGAGCAGATCGGTGGAGTGGGCGAAGAAGGCGGTCGCGATCAGGTCCTTGCCGGTGGTGGCGCCCGGATAGTCGCTGGCGTTGGAAGCGAACGCGAGCCAGTCCCCGAAGTGGAAATCGCCGTCCCAGATGTAGTCGTCGCCCGCCCGCATCTTCTCGTACTCGACCCACGTGGCCATGCTGTCGTATTGCGTCTCCAGGACTCGCTTGTCTCCGTAGCTCAGATACATGTTCCAGGGGATGATCACCGCGACGTCGGCCCAGCCGGCCGCCCCGCCCGGGTTCTTGCCCTCGAAGTCGGGCAGGACGTTCGGGACCACGTGAGGCACGCTGCCGCTCGCGAACTGGTCCGCGGCCACGTCCTTCAGCCATTTCGTGAAGAAGCCCGCCACGTCCATGTTGAAGGCGGCGGTGCGGGAGAAGGCCTGGGCGTCGCCCGTCCATCCCAGGCGCTCGTCTCGCTGGGGGCAGTCGGTGGGGACGTCGAGGAAGTTCCCTTTCTGCCCCCAGACGATGTTGTGCTGGAGCTGGTTGACGAGCGGCTTCGAGGTCTCGAACTCGCTCGTTCGCGCCATGTCCGAGTGGACGACCACGCCGGTCAGGCTCTCGGGCGTGACCTCTCCTGGGTAGCCGGCCACCGCCACGTAGCGGAATCCGAAGAACGTGAAATGGGGTTCGAAGGTCTCCGGGCCTCCGCCCTTCATCGTGTACTTCATGGTCGCCTTCGCCGCGCGCAGGTTCTCCGTGTAGAAGTTGCCGGCCTTGTCGAGCACCTCGGCGTGTCGCAACGTGATCGTGGTGCCCGCGGGCCCCTGGGCCTTGAGCCGCACCCAGCCCACCATGTTCTGCCCCAGATCGACCACGGTCTCGCCGGCCGGGGTCTTGAGCACCTTGACCGGCTTCAGCTCCTCGATCCTGCGCACGGGCGGCCCCGCGGGAGCGATGAGGTCGTCCTTGCGGTGATCCGCCACCTTGACCTTCGACCACGCACCGTCGGCGAAGCCGGCCGCCGCCCAGCCCGCCTTCTCGAGGCGCGCGTCATAGGTCTCGCCGTGGTAGATCTCCGACATCAGGATGGGGCCGGTCGCCGCCTTCCAGGTCCCGTCGGTGCCGACGATCTCTTCGCGCCCGTCCCTGTAGGTGATCTTGATCTGGCAAAGGAGGGCCAGCCGATCGCCGTAGATGTTCCGCCGATCCTGCCAGGCCAGGAAGCCCCGGTACCAGCCGTTGCCCAGCATCACTCCCACCGCGTTGTCTCCGGCCTTGACGAGGGAGGTGACGTCGAACGTCTGGTACTGCAGGCGCTTGTTGTAGCTCGTCCACCCCGGAGTGAAGACCTGGTCTCCCACCCGCTGGCCGTTGAGCAGCATCTCGTAGAGGCCGTGGCTCGTGACGTGAGCCCGCGCCCGCTCGATGCCGCCCTTCGCCTTGAACTCGCGGCGCAGCATGGGCGAGGGGCCCGGCGTCTTCACGTCTTCCGGCAGGTCGGGCTCGATCCAGCTCGCCTTCCAGTCGGCGGGGTCGAGAAGGCCCATCTCCCAGAAAGCCGGCGAACTCCAGGGGGAAGCCTTCCCGCCCCCGTCCCAGACCCTGACCTGCCAGTAGTACCTCTGCCCGGAGCGAAGGGGTAGCCCGTCGTAGGCGCGCTGGATGGACTCGTCCGACGTCACGCGGCCCGAGTCCCAGACCTGGTCGCTCCCGCCGCCCAGGCCAGAGGCGCTCCGCGCCACCCGGACCTGGTAGGCCGACTGCACGACGCCTCGCCCGGGCGCCTGCAGCTGCCAGCTCAGCCGGGGCTTGCGAACGTCGATGCCCACCGGGTTCTCGGTGTACTCGGTGCGCAGGGAGACGACCCGCAGGGGCTCCGGCGCCGCGGCCCGAGCGGGCGCCGAACCGAGCAGAGGGAGGCCGATCAGGATAGTCACCAAGGGCTTCGTCACTCGCATGAGGCGCTCCTCTTCATTGAGTCAGGGGGTGCTGCGCCGCACCCCCTGAAACCCCCGCTCGCTCCGCCGAAGTGAATTCGGCTCCGCTCGCCGTCCGTTGTCGCGGCCGCTGCCTCAGACAGTGCATCAGGGAGGGCCCTCTTTCGTTTCCAGCTCCTGCTTCGTCACCTGGAGCGGCAGGACGGCCGCGTCGGTCCGCTGCCGCTTGGCGCGAAGGGCTCGGGATCGTGCGAGCGCGTCCGCTTGGCCGGCCGCATTGCCGAGGGCCTGATACGCGCGTGAGAGCTGGTAGTACGAGACGTCGTTCTCGGGGTCGAGCGCGATCGCCTTGCGCAGGTGGGCGACCGCGGCCTCGAGCTTCCCCGTCGCGAGAAGCACCCGTCCCAGGCCGAGCTGGGCCTGCTCGAAGTCGGGATAGTGCTCGACCGCGGCCTCGAAGAGCTTCCGCGCCTCTTCGAGGGCGCCCGCCCGCCGATGGATCTCGCCGAGCTCGTAGGCGGCGGTCGCGTTCGTGGGGTCGAGGGCGAGCTCCTGCTCGAGCTCCTTCACCGCCTCCGCCCGGAAGGCCGCGGCCGGTCCTTCCTCGGGGGTGGCGGCGGCGCGCGCCAGGAGGGTGCGGCCGATCCGCAGGTGGATCCCCGGCCGGCGCGGGTCCTGGGCCAGCACCTCCCGGTACTCGCGGACCGCCGCCTCGTAGAGTCCCTGGCTCTCGTTGGCCTCTCCCGCCGCCTGGTGGGTCCAGGGGGAGTCAGGGGCCACCCGGGCGAGCTTCATCGTCATCAGGTAGGCGTAGTTCGAGAGCAGGCGCCCGGAGTGGTACAGGACCTCGGGGTCCTTCGGGTAAAGGCGGGTCAGCTCCAGCGCCACCTCGGCCGCCTTCGCGTCCTGCTCGAGGTGGGTGTACGCGCGCTGTAGCTGCAGGCCGGCCAGGCGACGCAGCGGATCGTCCGCCGTCTGCTTGAAGGCCTTGCCCAGGCCGGGCAGCGCCTCCTTGTACTGGCCCAGCTCGGAGAGGCACAGGGCGAGGAGGATGTCGGTCCGGGGCAAGCTCGGGTTGAGCTTCATCGCCTGGCGCAGGGCGGGAACCGCCGCGGTGAACTTGCGCTGCTGGTAGTAGATCAGCCCCAGGCCGGCGTGCACCTCGGCGGTCTGCGGAGACAGCTCGCGGAGCTTCTCGTAGGCCTGCTCGGCTTCGGCGTACCGGTGCTCGGCGAGCGCCCGCTGCCCGGCCTCCGAGTATCGTCGGAGCAGCTCCGGGTCGGGGGCCTGGGCGAGAACGGGAGCAGAGGACAGGAGCAGCGCGAGGCACGGGTGCTTGAGCATGGGCCTCGGCAGATCGTACAAGCAAATCCTCGCGTCTTCGCTGAAGGGGTGGGCCCTCGGGCGGGGCGGTCCGTGAGAGCAGGGAGGAGGCCCGCCAGGCGTCGCCCCTGGCGGGCCTCGGGCACTGGAGCCCTACCAGATCAGCTTCAACCCGAGCTGGTTGATCCGGCCGTCTTTGGCCGACGTGAGGCGGCCGAAGGCCGGGTCCGGCAGGAACGTCTCCACGCCGACGAAATTCGGGTGGTTGAACACGTTGAACGATTCGAGCCGGAACTGCAAGCGCGCACCCCTCGCGAGATCGAAGTTCTTGAACAGCGCGAGATCCAGGTTGTTGATGGTGGGCCCGCGCAGCATGTTACGCGTGGAGTTGCCGAACTGGCCGAGCGGCGGCTGGGAGAAGGCCGCGGTATTGAACCACTTCTCGATGGTTCCCCCGCCCGAGTTGGGATCGCCGGAGACGTTCGCGCGGTTCGTGCCGAAGCTGTCGAAGACGTTCCCGACATCGGCGGCCCGGATCGTGATCGGGAACCCGTGCTGCCAGATGTAGATGCCGTTCACCTGCCAGCCTCCGATGATCGCGTTCGCCACCCCGGAAGCCGAGCTTGCGTAGCGCTCCCCCTTGCCGAAGGGCAGATTCCACACGAAGCTGGCGACCGCGCGATGGTCCACGTCGAAGTCGGAGGGGCCGTAGTCGAGGCCCGGGTTGTGGTTGTCCAGGAACCCCTGCCAGCCGTTGAAGCTCGAAGCCCCGATGCCGGCGGCGGCCGACTTGCTGTCGGTGCTCTTCGACCACGTATAGGCGAAGGTGGCGAGGAGCGCCCGGCCGTGATGCTCGAGCTTGGCGTTGATGCCGTTGTACTTCGAGGTGCCGCTCCAGGTGCTGTCGATGTACACGCCGAAGTTGGGATAGGGCTTGCGGCCAGCCACGGTGGGGTTGGCCGGCGTGTACTCGAGAGCCTGGGCGATGTTGATCCGCATCAGCAGGTTGTTGCCCTTGCTGCCCACGTAGTTCAGCTCGGCCACGGTGCTCTGTGTGATCTGCCGCTGCACGCCGAGGGACCACTGATCGACGTAGGGGTTCCGGGGCTCCGGGGACATGCTCACGGCGAGGAAGGTGTTGGCGGCGGGAGTGGCCACACCCTGCTCGGAGAAGCTCGGGAACAAATCGTTGGTGGTCTTGTACGGTGTCGTCTGGCTCACCGACTGTGAATAGATGCCCCGGCTCACGTACGGGTAGATATCCGCCGCGCCGTCGATCTCGCGCCCCTCGGCCGAGTCATAGAAGCGTCCGTAGCCGCCGCGGATGACGGTCTTCTCGTCAGAGCCCGGGCGGTAGGCGAAGCCGAGGCGGGGAGCGAAGACCTTGAAGCGGTCGGGGTTGTCGGGGCTTCGGCGGCCGGCGAACTGGTAGTACTTCCCGTCGGCGACGCCTTTGTCCACGAGCGTGTGGTCGGCGACGAGCAGGCCGCCCGGCGCGTAGTTCAGGTTTCGCCAGCCCATGTGGTCGTTCGTCTCGTAGGGCACGCTGCGGTAGTCGTAGCGCAGGCCCAGGTTCAGCGTGAGCTTCGGAGAGACCTTCCAGTCGTCCTGGATGTAGGGGGCGATGTACATGAAGTTCATCTCACGCGGGTTGCCGACCTGTCCTGGCACGCTGAAGCCCGCGGGCTGGAAGGAGGAGGCGCTCGTGTAGTAGCCGAGCAGGAAGTCCGCGACCGGGCTGCCGGTGAGGGTGAAACCGCTGCCGAAGCCGAAGTTCCCCGTAAAGTCGGTGGCGAGATCCCGCTGCAGCCACCACCGGCGGTAGTTGGCGCCGACGTTGAAGGTGTGGTTGCCCTTGATCCAGGTGGTGGTGTTGCTGATGTCCCACATCGGCTGGGTGCTGGCGGAGTACGCGTTGACGGGGCCCCCGGTGCCGGTGTAACCCTGGATGCCGATGTTCGGGCAGTTTCGCTGGTCGTCGGGGATGTTCTGGAAAATCCCCGTATTGGCCGCGGCGTCGATGGCCGACTGGGGGCACGGGATGGGTTTCAGGGGAGCGTCGGCCCAGACGCGGCCGAAGCGGAACGAGTTGACAACGTTGTTCCGGATGGGCCAGGTGTGGGAGACCTGCCAGTTCTTGGCGTTCTGGACGAAGATCTGGTCCGAGATGTCCAGGACGTTTCCCGTGGTCTGCCGGTTCTCGTACCTCGTGTCCGTGTAGCGGACGAAGGCCCGCCCGAAGTGGCCCAGGTCCTGGTCGATCCTTACCGTGAACTGGTTCTGCTTCTGGGGAAGCGTCCGCACGACCGAGTAGTTCCCGAGCGGCGAGTCCGAGTTGGGGGCGGGGAACCACTTGTTCTGCAGCGCCACGTTCGCGAGGCGCGAGTTGCGCGACGTGGGGATGGTGTTGTTCGGGAACGGCTGGCCGGTGGTGGGGTCGATGACCGTCGTGGAGAACCGGCCGGCCAGCTCGTCCGGGTTGGGCACGCGGAAGAATGAGCTGAACCCTTTGTCTTTGCGGGTGCCGTCGTAGTTCAGCAGGAAGAACGTCTTGTCCTTGATAACGGGCCCCCGGACCACGCCGCCGAACTGCTTCTGGTCGAGCTTGGGTTTCTCGGAGTTCGGCGGGTCGAAGAAGTTCTTGGCGTCGAGCCCGTCCTTCCTCATGAATCCGAAGAGGGCCCCGTGCCACTCGTTGGTACCGGACTTGCTGACTATGTTGATCTGGTTGGCGCTGAAGCCGTACTCCGCGGAGTAGGTCTTCGTCTGCTCCTTGAACTCATCGAGGGCGTCGATGGACAGGATGGCGGCCGGGGTGCCAAGCGCGGTGTCGATGTTCGCCGTCCCGTCGATCATGAAGTTGTTCGAGGTCGGCCGGGAGCCCATGATGCTGATCGCGTTGCCCGCGCCCTGCCGCATGGATCCCTGCTCGCCATCGGCCTCCACGGCGCCCGCGCCCAGGAACAGCAGCGATATGAAGTTGCGCCCGTTGAGGGGAAGGTCCGTGATCTGTTTCTCGGTGATGACCTGGCCGACGCTCGCGGTCTCGCTGTCGAGGGCCATCGCGTTGGCCTGCACCTCGATGGCCTCGGTCAGCTCTCCGGTCTGGAGGTCCAGGTCCACGCGGACGACCTGGTCGACGTTCAGGCGGACGCCGGTCCGCTTGGCGGGGCGAAAGCCCTGGAGCGACGCGGTCACCGAGTACGTGCTGACGGGCAGCAGCGGGATGACGAAGCTGCCTTCCTTCCCGCTGATGGTCTCGCGCTTCGAGCCCGTCAGCTCGCTGGTGGCGGTCACGGTGACCCCGGGCACGACCGCCCCCGTCGCGTCCTTCACCGTGCCCGTGATCTGGCCGGTGGCCGTCTGTGCCCTGAGCGTGCCGGCCATGCCCGACAGGGCGAGGACGGCGCCGAGCAATCCTGCTTTCCTCATGGTGGAGTCTCCTCTCAAAAGAATCCTCCGGGCCTGATTAGAGACGCCCGACGACGATCGACGTCGCCGATCAGCGCGAACGATCTGGGTGATGCAACGTGAGGCGCAGTCTTCGCCCACGTCGGCGCGGGCGACAAGCGATTTCGGGGTTCCCGGCCGCGTTTTCTCTGGTGAAACGACGGGCCCGCTGGGATGGGCCTCGTTCAACCCCTGGTTCGAGAGGACTTACGGGCCCCCAACCGGACGGCGAGAGATGCGGACACCGGTTTCGGGGCCAGGCGCGCGTTATGCCGGGCGTAACGCAAGCGGAATCAGCCGTGCCGCGCGGGCCCCAGGTGTCCCAGCAGCGCGTCGTTCGGGTAGGAGTGGTCGACGTTCTCGGTCGTGATGAGCTGGTGGCGGATGAAGAGGGCCGGCGGGGTGCGCCGGTGCGCGAGGATGTCGAGGGCCAGGCGGATGAGGCCGTCGCCGTAGCGCTCCGGGAAGAAGCCCACCGAAGCGATGAGCGGCGTCCGCGGTTCGCGCAGCTCCGCCCGCGCGTCGGGCTCCGCGTTCTGGCCGACGATCGCGCAGGTCCCGGCCCGGCCCGCTTCCTGAAAGGCGCGGGCCGCGCCCAGGGCGCTCGGATCGTTGGCCGCCCCCACCAGCACGTGCCGGGCCTTGGATTCCCGGAGGTGCCGGCGCACCTTCTCGAGCGAGGTCTTGAACTGCCCGTCGCCGTCGAGGGAGACCACGGGGCACGCTTCGAGCGCCTCGTGCAGGGTCTCCTTGAGCCCGGCCAGCACGCCGCTCATGCGCGCGTGCACGAGGGATCCGGCGCGGGCCAGCTCCAGCAGCAGCACCTCCTCGACCTGCTCGTTCCATCGGCTGCGGGCCCATTGCCCGAGATGGTGTCCCGCCAGCAGCCCGGCCTGGTAGTTGTTGGCCCCGAAGTACGTGGCGCCGGGGTGGGGGATGTCGATGGCGATGAGGGGAATGTTCGCCTCGAGGTACTTCGAGGCGATGGCGGGCGCCACGGACTCGTCGGTCTGGAACTCGATGACGAGATCGACGTGCTCGCGGACGAGGTGCTCGGCGTTGCGGAGAGCCACCTTCGGCTGATAGCGGTTGTTCACCACGATCAGCTCGACGTCCTCGGGCTCGGCCGCGCGCTGCAGGCTCGCATGGACCTCGCGGGCGAAGGAGGTGTCCTGTCCCTGACCGGCGTAGCCCAGCCGGTACCGCTTGCGCCGCCGGATCTCGGAGATCAGGCGAAAGCGGCTGGCGTCGACCTTCTCCAGCAACCCGCAGTGGTGGAGCGTGTGCAGAAGGCGGAAGCACATCCCCTTGCCGAAGCCGGTGCGCTGGACGACGTCGCGGAGGCGCAAGACCTCGGCAGACGACTGGAAGGCGCCGAGGATCTGGGAGGCGTGCACTACCGATCGCACGATGTAGGGTTCCGGCGTCGACCTGGGCATGGTCTTCTACGTTACGCAGAGCATAACACGCGGGGCTCCGGCGAGCGCGTCAACATTGGTCCTGCTGGGCCCCGACGACACGGGCTAAGTCGCTGCCCACCCGATGTTGGACGAGGCAGGGGTGGGCCCGGGGTTCGTTTCATCAGAGAGAACGTGAGAGGCAACGCGGAAGTCGCTTGGCGCCCGTGGAAGGCGACGGGAACATCGTGAACCCGGACACCGGCAACGTTCTGTCGAACCGACGACCCTCGTCGTGTGACAGTCTTCGGCCGCCAGTAGGGAGGCGCCATGGCCTTCGAGTTGGACGGGGAGCGGATCGCCGAGGAGAACCGCAAGCGGCTGAAGTGGCTCGAGGAGGACTTCGAGCATCTCGGGCGCCAGCTCACGCGCCGGGGCGTCGACATCGAGCGGCTGACCGAGCGGGCCGCGGCCTTCCGGGTGTCGGTTCCCTCGTGGGGCCTGGGCACGGGGGGGACGCGGTTCGCTCGCTTTGCCGGTCCCGGCGAGCCCCGCAACGTGTTCGAGAAGATCGAGGACTGCGAGGTCGTCTTCAAGCTCGTGCGCACCACGCCGGGGGTCTCGCTGCACATCCCCTGGGACCAGCCGGAGAGCCCGGCCGAGCTGCGGGCGTTTGCCCAGGCGCGCGGGCTGTTCTTCGATTCCATGAACTCCAACACCTTCCAGGACCAGCCCCACCAGGCCCTCTCCTACAAGTTCGGCAGCCTCAGCCACACCGACCCCGCGGTCCGTCGCCAGGCCGTGGAGCACAACCTCGAGTGCCTCCGGCTCGGAGTGAAGCTGGGCGCCCGCTCACACACGGTCTGGATCGGGGACGGGGGCAACTTCCCGGGCCAGGTCCACCTCCGAAAGGCGCTCGAGCGCTATCTCGACAGCGTGCGCGAGATCTATCGCGCCCTGCCCGAGGGCTGGCGCCTGTTCATCGAGCACAAGCTCTTCGAGCCGGCCTTCTACTCGACCGTGCTCAACGACTGGGGGACGAGCTACCACTGCGTGCGCGAGCTCGGGGAGCGGGCGTTCTCCCTCGTCGACCTGGGGCACCACGCGCCCAACGTCAACATCGAGATGATCGTGGCCCGGCTCATCCAGTTCGGGAAGCTCGGCGGCTTCCACTTCAACGACAGCAAGTACGGAGACGACGACCTGGATTCCGGCTCCATCAAGCCCTTCCAGCTCTTTCTCATCTTCAACGAGCTGGTGGACGCTGAGCAGGCGCGAATCCCGGCCTTCGACCCCGCGTACATGCTGGACCAGTCGCACAACGTGACCGATCCCATCGAGTCGCTCATGACGAGCGCGGGTGAGCTGGTGCGCGCCTACGTACAGGCGCACCTGGTGGATCGCGCGCGACTCGCCGAGCACCAGGAGGGCAACGACGCCCTCCTCGCGCTGCAGTCGCTCAAGCACGCCTTCATCACGGACGTGGAGCCCATCCTGGCCATGGCGCGCTACCGGGCGGGCGGCGCCATCGACCCCGTGGGCGTATACCGTTCCAGCGGCTACCGGCAGCGGGCGGCCCAGGCACGACCCGCCTCCGCGCGGCTCGGGGCCGGAATAGTCTAGATGGTCAGAAAAGCCTTCAAGATGTCCGTGCATGCGGACCGGCACGAGGAGTACGCGCGCCGCCACAACCCGATCTGGCAGGAGCTGGCGGACGCGCTCGTCGCCCACGGGGTGCGCAGCTACTCCATCTACCTCGATCCCGAGACCAGCCAGCTGTTCGCCTACGCGGAGATCGAGAGCGAGGAGCGCTGGCAGGCCATCGCCCGCACGGAGGTCTGCCGGCGATGGTGGCGGCACATGCGGGACCTGATGCCGTCGAACCCCGACGACAGTCCCGTCTCGCGCGAGCTGCGCGAGGTGTTCCACCTCGAGAGCCGCGAACGCCCGAAACGCGAGGGCTGAACCCGCTCCAAGGGGCGCCTCCCCTGCCAAGCCGCTGCGCGAGGCGCCCACCCACTGCGCAGCGTAGGCGCGGGTCCGCGGAGGAGCCTCCCCCGCCCTTCAACGACTTGCGGAGAACTCGGACCGCCCGCCCGCTGGCACCGTCCTTGCCCCTCCCGTCTTCATTCGAGGGAGGACTCATGACTCGACGTCTGCTGGTCTTCGCCGGCCTTCTCGCCTTCGCGGACAACGCCGTGGCCCAGGAACCCCCGACGCCTCCGGACGAGAAGCAGTGCGACGCGCCCAACCGATTCTGCGAGGAGATATTGGTCGAGAGCGCCTCCAAGGTCTCGGAGACGCGCGTCAGCGCGCCCGCCATCATGGACGTGGTGACCGCGGACGTCATCGCGGCCTCGTCCGCCCAGAGCATAGGCGATCTGCTTCGAACCCTTCCCAACGAGAACGTCATCCAGACCTCGGCCCGCGACTTCAACCTCACCAGCCGGCAGGCCACGGGCGTTCTCACCAGCTCCCAGCTCGCGCTGGTGGATGGAAGGTCCATCTACCTGGACTTCTTCGGCTTGATCCTGTGGGATTTCGTGCCCACGAACATGTCGGACATCAAGCAGATCGAGGTGGTGCGGGGCCCCGCTTCCGCGGTCTGGGGCGCGAACGCCCTCACGGGGGTCGTGAACATCATCACGAAGACGCCCCGGGAGACCGCGCACAAGGATGGCAGCGCGAGCGGCAGCCTCACCCTCACCGGGGGGACCTTCGACCGGAACGCGGGAACCCTGGCCGGCCAGGGCGCGGGGACCACCTACGGAGCCTCCGCGAGCATCGGCCACGCTCCCAGCGAGCGTTGGTCCTACCGCCTCTCGGGTGGCTACTTCAACTCCGATCCCCTCCCCCGGCCGACGGGCGCGGTCCCCCTCGTGAAGAACCCCCTCGATCCAACGGTGACCGACGGCGGCGCCACCTATCTGGCCTTCCAGAACCAGGGTACGAGCCAGCCCAGGTTCGACGCGCGCGTGGACCAGAAGCTCTCCGGCGATGCCCACCTGACGTATGCCGGAGGCGTCGCGGGGACGCAGGGCATCATCCACACGGCCCTCGGTCCCTTCGACATCCAGAACGGCTCGCTCCTCGGCTACGGCAAGATCGAGTACACGCGCGGAGCGCTCAAGCTCCGGGGCTTCGCCAACGTCGTCGACGCGAAGGCGCCGGCCCTTCTGGCCCTGGGTCCGACGGGCACCCCGATCCAGCTCGACTTCAAGACCCAGACCTACGATCTCGAGATCGGGCACTCCCGGGTCGTGGGTGCCAACCCCTCCGCGACCCGAGGCCACTTCCTGAGCTACGGCGCCAGCGCGCGTCGGAACAATTTCGACATCACCATCACCCCCAAGGGCCAGAATCGCAACGAGCTCGGAGCCTACCTCCAGGACCAGATCTTCCTCGGCAAGTTCCACTTGAGCCTCGGGGGGCGGCTCGACAAGTTCGGCAACCTCGACCACGCGGTCTTCTCGCCCCGGGTGACGGCCATGTTCCTGCCCACCCGGCACCATTCGATCCGGGCGTCCTTCAACAAGGCCTTCCGCTCCCCGTCCCTCATCAACAACTACCTGGACGTGCAGATCCTGCAGCCCGTGAACCTTTCTGCGCTCGCGCCGCTTCTCCCCCCGCCCCTCCAACCCGCGGTCGCCCAGCCCTTCCCCCTGGTGATTCGGGCCGAGGGCTCCGAGGTGCGAAGGGATCTGGGGATCCCGCCCGCGGACAAGCTGAAGGAGGAGTCGCTGAAGGCCTACGAGATCGCCTACACGGGAACCTTCGTGGGTCGGACGACGGTGGGCCTGGCCTTCTACATCAACGACACCGACGACAACATCCGCTTCTTCACCGAGGCCAAGCGGGATCCGTACACCGTGGCCAATCCTCCCCCGGGATGGAAGCTGCCGCCGGCCCTCCTCGCCGCCATGGCCCAGCGCGGGATCTTCCTGCCCAGGTCGTTCACCTACGTGAACCTGGGCCCCCTCCGGAACAAGGGGGTCGAGGTCTCCGTCGATCACGCGTTCAACAGATGGCTTTCCGGGTTCGCGAACTACTCCTGGCAGGCCGACCCGAGGTCCACCGATCCGGCGCGGCCGTACCCCGTGGACTCCATCTCCGTGCCGCCCCACAACCGGTTCAACTTGGGCCTCAACTGGAACCACGACCGCTACCTGGGAAGCGCTTCCCTCAATCACACGGACAAGGCGTTCTGGACCGACGTCCTGGGCTCCAGCTTCAGCGGCTTCACCGACGCCTACACCATGGTGAGCGCGAGCTTTGGCGTGAGGTGGGCCGACGGGAAGGTCACGACCTCCGTCAAGGGGACGAACCTCTTCAACCAGACAATCCAGCAGCACGTCTTCGGCGACATCCTGAAGCGCTCCCTCGTGGGTGAGGTCCGCTTCGCCTTCTGATCGAGTCGAGCGCGCTCGCGGGGGAGTCGCGCCGCCCCTCAGCGCGTCCAGCGGAGCGACAGGTCCTTCCTCAGCCGGCCGAGTCGGATCTCGAGCCGGTAGGTCTCTCCCGGCAGGAAGCGTCCGGCGATCTCCTGGGTGCGGCGCTGATCGCTCCATCGGACCTCCACCCGGAAACGGTGCCGGCCGGCGCTCACGTCGAGCACCTCCGTGCGGACTCCGCCCGCGAGCTGGAAGAGGACCAGGTTCTTGGTGATCGCGCCCTTCACGCTCTCCACCAGCAGCTCCTCTCCGTCGAGCCACAGCCGCAGGGTGCCCGACTCGAGGGGGTACTCGAAGTCGACCACGACCCGGGCGGGCGCGGGGACGGGCGCGGGCTCGAGCGTGGCCGGGAGGACCGACGGAGCCGGAAGCGCGGCTGCGGTGGAGGGAACCGGGAGAGACGAAGGAGAGGGCGAGCCCCGGCTCCACACGAGGCCGGCGAGCGCGAGGCACAGCGCGAGGAGCAGCGCCTGGGTCCGGGGGGGAAGCGGGTGGGCCCGACCCCGAGGACCCGGCCGGAGCGCGGACGGCAGGGGAGGGGCGGCTTCGCCCGACGCCCGGGCGGGTCCCACCGTGATCGTGGGCAGGTAGGCCGCGGGCCCGACCTCGGCCACGAGCGTCGGCTCCCCTTCCGGGGCCAGGGTCGGCGGTGGGGGGACCCACCCCGCGCGGTGCCGCGGCGGCCGCGCGGCGAGGACGTCCTCGATGTCCTCCGCCAGGTGGCGTGCCTCGCGGTACCGGTCGTCCGGGGACTTGGCGAGGGTGCGGGCGATCAGGTAGTCCGCATCGGCGGGCAGGGCGGGGTCGAGGGTCGAGGGGGGAGCCGGGTCCTGGTGGACCACCCGCCCGAGGATCCGGATCACGCTCTCGGCCTCGAACGCCTGGCGCCCGGTCAGCAGAGTGTAGGCGACGGAGCCCAGGGAGAAGATATCGGTCCGCCCATCGACCCTCTGGCTCAAGGCCTGCTCGGGGGACATGAAGAGGGGCGTGCCGAAGAGCTGGCCGGCCGCGGTGAGGTGGGCGGACTGCAGCTTGGCGATGCCGAAGTCCATCACCTTCGGCTGCCCCGAGGGGAGGAGCATGATGTTCGCAGGCTTGATGTCGCGATGGATCACCCCCTGGTCGTGGGCGTGCTGCAGGGCCTCCGCGACCTGGCGGACGATCTCGAGGCTCTCCCGCCAGGGGAGGTGCTTGCCCCTCTCCATGAGGGCGGCCAGGTTGTCCCCGGGCAGCCGCTCGAAGGCGATGAAGAGGAGGCCGTCCGTCGGGTCGCGCCCCACGTCGTGGACCACCACGATCCCGGGGTGGGAGAGCCGTCCCGCGATGTGGGCCTCGGCCGCGAAGCGCCGCTCGAACTCGTCGCGGTCGGCGGGGACCGTGACGCAGGTCAGGTTGATGGTCTTGAGGGCGATGGTCCGGTTCAGCGCGGTGTCCCGGGCCTCGTACACGACGCCCATCATTCCGCGGCCGAGCTCCCGCAGGATTTCGTAGCGTCCGATGGTCCGGCGGAGCGATGCCAACAAGTGATTCTAGCTTGCCCGCCTTCGGTGCGAATGGTATCAACTGGCCCGTACCGAAACCCCGGGAGGCACCGCTCTTGAGACACGTCGCCGTCGGCCTGCTTCTGCTCCTCGGCTCGGCTCGTGCCGCAGATCCGGCCGGGCCGGCCGCCGTTCCCGTAGTCGTGGTCTCGATCGACGGCATGCGCCCCGACTACGTCCTCGAGGCCGACCGCTACGGCCTGAAGATCCCGAACCTGCGCCGCCTCCTCACCGAAGGGGCCCACGCCCGCGCCGTCACCGGCGTCCTCCCGACCGTCACCTACCCGAGCCACACCACCCTCGTCACCGGCGTCTCCCCGGCCCGGCACGGCATCGTCGCCAACACGACGTTCGATCCCCTCGGCAAGAACCTCGGGGGCTGGTACTGGTACGCGGAGGACATCCGCGTGCCCACGCTCTGGGACGTGGCGGCCGAGGCCGGCCTCGTCACCGCGAGCGTCGACTGGCCCGCCACCGTGGGCGCGCGCATCACCCACAACATCGTCCAGTACTGGCGGACGAAGGGCGCCGAAGCCCCCGACGACGCCAAGCTCAAGCGCGCGCTCTCGACCCCGGGCCTGCTGGCCGAGGCCGAGCGCGCGCTCGGCCCGTACCCTGCGGGCGACGCCTACACGGTCCAGGAAGACCGCCGGCGCGCGGCCTTCAACGTCTACCTGCTCCAGACTCGCCGCCCACGGCTGCACTTCGCCTACTTCTCCGGGCTCGACGAGGAACAGCACGAGAGCGGCCCGGGGAGCGCCAAGGCCCTGGCCGTGCTCGAGGAGATCGACTCCCTCCTGGGGGAGGTGCGGGCAGCGGCCGAGCAGAGCGCCGGCGGGAAGGCCGTGATCGCCGTGGTGTCCGACCATGGCCACAACCGGACGGACCGTGAGCTGCGCCTCAACGAGGCCCTGCGCGCCGCGGGCTTGATCCTGCTCGACGAGAAAGGCAAGCCGACCGCCTGGACGGCCTACGCCTGGAACAACGGAGGCTCGGCCGCCGTCCTCCTGCGCGACCCCAAGGACCCGGCGGCCCAGAAGGCGGTGGCCGACGTCCTCGCGCGGCTCGCCGCCCTGCCGGACTCGCCGATCCAGAGGGTGCTCGACGGCCCGGCGGCCCGGGCCGCCGGCGCCTTCCCCGACGCCGCCTTCGTCGTGGCCGCGAAGCCCGGCGTGCGCATCGACGGGCGGATGGAAGGCGAAGTATTGCAGCCGGGCCTGCCCCGAGGGACGCACGGCTTCCTTCCCGAGAACCCGGACATGGATGCCACGTTCCTCCTGGCCGGCCCCGGGATTCCCCGCGGGAGGGACCTGGGGCGCGTCGACATGCGCGACGTGGCCCCGACTCTCGCGGCCCTCCTGGGACTCTCGCTGCCCGCGGCCGAGGGCAGGAACGTGCTCGGCCGGCCCTAGCCCTGAAGCGACTCCAGGGCCGCGACCGCGGCTCCCCGTGCGCCTGCCATGTCCAGGTCGGGCACGAGGGCGAACCGGCTCGCCCGCACCTGCTCTTCCCGGAGCGCGGTGTTCTCGCGCACCTTCGCCAGGAACCATTCCCGGAACTCCGGCGCCGCCTCGACCACGCCGCCGCCCAGGAAGTACGCGCTCGGGTCCGTGAAGTTCGCGGCGATGGTGAAGAGCCGGCCGATCGCCATGGCCTGCTGCTCGAAGATCCGCCGGGCCAGGGGGTCGCCCTTCTCCCCGTAGGAGCGGACCAGCTTCGCCGCCTTCGCGAGGGACCCGACCTTGCCGAGCTCGTGGCCCTCGTACCGGCTGAGCCAGTAAGGCAGCAGGTTGTTCTCGATCGCGGTGAGGGAAGCGACGCTCTCGGCGTCGCCGTCGAAGCCGCAGTTGCAGTGGGGGAGGGGCTGTCCCTCGCCAAGGAGCCCCTGCATGGGGATGTGGACGTGGCCCAGCTCTCCCGCCATCCCGGCGGCTCCCTTGATGATGCGCCCCGCCTCGATCACCCCCCCTCCCAGGCCGGTCCCGATGATGGCCGAGATCGAGGAATGCCGCGGCGCCTCGGTTCCGAAGCAAACGTGATGGGCGTAGAGGGCGGCCGCGTTGCCGTCGTTGTTGTAGACCACGGGCAGCCCCAGGCGCGCCTCGAGGGCGCCCCGGAAGTCGAACCCGCGCCAGCCCGGATGGGAGAAGTTCGTCGAGCCGACCGAGGAGATGACCCCCTCCGCGCTCGCGGGGCCGGGGGTGTCGAGGCCGACCGCCCGGACCCGCCCCCCGGCGATGCCGGTCTGCTCGAGGATGCCATCCAGCGCCTGCGCGAGGGCGTCCACCGCCACCTCCGGGCCTTCCTGGACGCGGCTGGGCATCTCGACGAGCCGGTCGACGAGGAACCGCCCCGAGGCGTCGAGGACCGTGGCGTTGTTCTTGTTTCCCCCGTTGTCGAGGCCCACCACGACCCACGAGTCCTGGATCGGCATGTATCGCTCCCTGCAAGGGTGGAGAATGACGCGGACCGTTGGCCGGCAGTCTAGCCCGACTGCGATGACTGCTCAAGGAAGCAGGGGAACCAAGGACGCCATGACGCTGCCCGCCCTCGGAGAGAAGGTCCCGCGCCGCGGAAATAGCGCCACGCGCTTCCTCGGACGGCTCGTCCTCCGCCGGCTGGGTTGGCGGATCGAGGGCGACGTCCCGGACGTGCCGCGTTGCGTGGCCATCGTCGCCCCCCACACGTCGAACTGGGACTTCGTGATCGGCATCGCCGCCCTGCTCGCGCTGGGGCTGCGGGGCCGGTGGCTGGGCAAGCATTCCGTCTTCCGGCCGCCGCTCCGGCGGCTGCTCCGGTGGGCCGGCGGCATTCCGGTGGACCGTGGCAACCCCGAGGGCGTGGCCGAGCAGGCGGTCGCCTCCTTGCGGGAGGTCGATCCCTTCTTCCTGGCCTTGGCGCCGGAAGGTACGCGCAAGCGCGTGGAGCGCTGGAAGACCGGCTTCTACCGGATCGCTCATGGGGCCGGCGTCCCGATCTGGCCGGTCTCGCTCGACTACCGGAGCCGCGTGTTTCGCCTGCACCCGCTTTTCTCGCCGACGGGGGACTTCGAGGCCGACGTGCCCTGCCTGCGGCGCCTCTACACCCCGGCCATGGCGCGCCATCCCGAGAACTATGGGGACGCGCTAGAATCGCGCCCGATATGAGCACCCCAGGGTCGGCCCCCCCGGGCGCCCCCCACCTCGCCCGCCGGTTCGGCCTGCTGCAAGCCACCGCCCTCAACATGTCCAACATGATCGGCATCGGGCCGTTCATCACGATTCCCCTGCTGATGAGCGCGCTGGGCGGGCCCCAGGCCATGGTCGGCTGGCTGGTAGCCGTCCTCATCGTGATCCCGGACGGCATGGTCTGGAGCGAGCTCGGGGCGTCGCTCCCCGGCTCCGGCGGCAGCTACGTCTACCTCCGCGAGGGCTATGGGCGCGAGACCTGGGGTCGGTTGGCCGCGTTCCTCTTCATATGGCAGTTCATCCTGAGCGGTCCCCTCGAGATCGCCTCCGGCTACATCGGCTTCTCGCGTTACGTCGGCTACCTCTGGCCGGGCCTCGGCCCATGGGACTTCGCGGTGATCGCGGCCGCGGTGGGCGCGCTCAACGTCGCGCTCCTCTATCGCGCCATCGGGCCCATCGGGAAGCTGACCGTCACCCTCTGGGTAGGGACGCTCCTCACCACCGGGGCCGTGATCGCGACGGGGGCCCTGCACTTCGACCCCGGCAAGGCCTTCGATTTCCCGCCCGGCGCCTTCCGCTTCTCGCTCGGCTTCCTGCTCGGCCTGGGCGCGGCCTCGCGCATCGGGATCTACGACTACCTGGGCTACTACGACGTCTGCTACATCGGAGAGGAGGTCCGCGACCCCGGACGCGTGATCCCGCGCTCGATCTTCTGGAGCATCCTCGGGGTGGCCCTCATCTACCTCGCGATCAACCTCTCGATCATCGGGGTCGTCCCCTGGCGGGAGTTCGTCCCCGCCGCGGAGCGCCCGGGGGCCGACTTCGTGGTCTCGCTCTTCATGGAGAAGATCTACGGCCACCGGGTGGCGGCCCTGTTCACGGCGATGATCCTCTGGACCGCCTTCGGCTCGGTGTTCGCGCTCCTCCTGGGCTATTCGCGCATCCCCTATGCGGCGGCCCTGGACGGCTACTTCTTCAAGGTGTTCGGCCGGCTGCACCCGACGAAGGGTTTCCCGCACGTGTCGCTGCTCGTGATCGGGATCGTGTCGATCCTCTGCAGCTTCGTCTCCCTCGGCCTGGTGATCGACGCCCTCATCACCACCCGCATCCTGGTGCAGTTCATCGGCCAGATCGGGGCGGTGGCGCTGCTCCGGAAGCGCACCCCGGAGGCCAGCCGGCCCTTCAAGATGTGGCTCTACCCGCTGCCCAGCCTGGTCGCCCTCGCGGGCTGGATCTTCGTGTTCGCGACCTCCGAGCCCCTGGTGATCCTCTTCGGACTGGGCACCCTCCTGCTCGGCGGGCTGGGCTTCGCCGCCTGGTCCTGGCACGTGCGGAGCTGGCCCTTCGTGGAGGCGAAGGCGTTATGATGCGATTTGGCGTAGCTTCTTTTCATTCGGAGGAGGTCGGCAATGGCGGAAAAGCGAAATGAGGTCTCTCGCCGCGACTTCGCGTCGCGCATGGGAGCGGCGGCTGCCGCGGTCGCGGCCGGGGGGGCGGCCTTCGGCTCGGAGAAGGCGGGCGCCGCGCCCCTGGTCAGCGACCGCGTGCTGGGCGCGAACGACCGGGTGGTGGTTGCGAGCATCGGCATCCGCGGGCAGGGCAACTCCCTGAAGCGCGGCTTCGCCAAGCTCAAGAACGTCGAGATCAAGACCCTCTGCGACATCGACGAGAACCTCTTCGGGGAGCGGGCGAACGACAAGGCCCTCGCGGACGTCCCGACCTTCAAGCCGGGCTTCCAGCAGGACCTGCGGCGCGTGCTCGAGGACAAGGACATCGACGGGGTGATGATCGCCACCCCGAACCACTGGCACGCCCTCGCCTCCATCTGGGCCATGCAGGCGGGCAAGCACGTCTACGTGGAGAAGCCCGCCTCCTACAGCGTGTGGGAAGGCCGACAGATGGTGGAGGCGGCCCATAAGTACAAGCGGGTGGTCCAGGTGGGGACCATGAACCGCAGCCGTCCCGCGGTGCGTCAGGCCATCCAGTTCCTCCACCAGGGCGGGATCGGCGAGATCTACATGGCGCGCGGGCTCTGCTTCAAGCCGAGGCCCGCCATCGGCAGGTACCCCGACGGCCCCATGGCCCCCGGGGCGAAGTACCGGCTCAACGTCGAGACCAGCCACTACGAGCCCACCTACGACAACGCCTACCTGGCCAAGGTCAGCTACGACCTCTGGCTGGGACCGGCGCCCCTGCGTCCCTTCAACCCGAACCGCTTCCACTACAACTGGCACTGGCACTGGGACTACGGCAACGGCGACACCGGCAACCAGGGGCCGCACCAGTTCGACGTCGCCCGCTGGGGCCTCAACAAGAACGAGCACCCGGTGAAGGTGCGCTCCGCGGGGGGCTACTTCGGCGAGCCGTCCTCCCAGGAGACGCCGGACGTCCACACGTCCGTCTTCGAGTACGCGGACGGCAAGATCCTCGAGTTCGCCACCCGGGGCGGCTGCACGAACGAAGAAGGGACGCAGCGGATCGGCAACCTCTTCTACGGCTCCAAGGGCTGGGTCTGGATCGACGGCGACGGGCGCAAGTGGCAGTCCTACCTCGGCCGCAAGGAGGAGAAGGGGCCCGGGTCCACCGCCCCGCCCGAGGCGGGTGGCAGCGATCCCCTGGTGCTCACCAGCATCGAGTACGCGCACTACCAGAACTTCGTCGACGCGATCCGCGCGGGCGACCCGAAGAAGCTGACCTGCGACATCCTGGAAGGCCACCTCTCGGCGACCCTGCCTCACCTGGCGAACATCGCGTACCGGGCGGGCCGGGCCTTGACCTTCGACGGGAAGACCGAGACCTGCGTGGGGGACGCGGAAGCGAACCGTTTCCTGCGGCGGGACTACCGGAAGGGGTTCGTCATCCCGGACGCGGTCTAGCAAAGAATCCGGGGGGTACTCACGTCGAAGGTACCCCCCGGAGCGCGTCGATGGCCGCGATCGCGGCCGCCCGGCGCTCAGGCCACGTACCCCGGAGGTCCACGTACCGCGCCCCGAACGCCTCCAGGGCCGCCTGGAAGCGCGCGTGCACCTGCTCGCGCGCCGGGGGCTGGTTGCGCTGCGCGCCGTCCACCACCCACGGCACGTCCGGGTGGTGCAGCAGGTACAGATCCCCGAGCCGTCTCCGGGCGGCCTTCTCGACCCAGTCCGGGCAGCGGCCGTAGTAATGCCGGCCGTAGACGACCGTGCTCAGGAGGTCGGTGTCCAGGATCAGCAGGCGGCTCGCCCGCCCGGCCGCATCATCCTCTCCCGCGATCTGGCCGCGCGCGATCGGCTCGACGTCGGAGCGTTCGAGGGGGCCGTGCTTGCGGTCGACGTAGGCGCGCGCGAACTCCGGCGACCAGACCGTCCCATAACGCGCCGCCAGGTCGGCCGCGAGGGTGGTCTTGCCCGTGGACTCGGAGCCGATGAGGACCACTCGGAGGAGGGGCTCCACGGCCGACTCAGGCCGGAGCGGCCGCGGCGCCGGCCGGGGGGCTCGCCCCGAGAGACCGATTCCAGTCGAGATGACCGAGGACGGCGAGGGCCAGGAACACCGCGTAGAGCCCGGTCATCAGGTAGAGCGCCTTGTAGGTGTAGATGCCGAGGTAGACGAGGTCGACCGCGATCCAGACGATCCAGTTCTCCAGCCACTTGCGGGTCTGCATGTATTGCGCCACCAGGCTGAACGCAGTGGTCGAAGAGTCCCAGAAGGGGAGTGAGGCGTCGGTGAGGCGGGCGAGGGCGAGGCCCAGGAGCCCCGCCCCCGCCAGGCCGAGGGCCGCGAGCGCCGGGAGCGCCGGCCGGGGCGTGCGCGTGACCACGAGCACGCCCCGGCCCGGCCCACCGTGCAACCACTCGTACCAGCCATAGAGGCACAGAAGCACGTACACGGCCTGCAGCCCCATGTCCGCGTAGAGCTGCGCCTGCCAGAACACGAGGATGGACAGGCCGACGTTGACGAGGCCCGTGGGCCAGCACCAGACGTTCTCCCGGACGGTCAGGTAGACCGCCACGATCCCGAAGAGGACCGCGGCTACCTCGTAGGGGCTGGTCACAGCTTGAGGTCCAGCCCCAAGAACACCGCCCGGGTGGCCAGGGGATAGTAGTAGGGGGTTCCGGTAAGGGTCTGCGCGCCGCCGGTGTCGCGGGTGAAGTAGAGGTAGCTGTATCCGCTCGCGAACATGCGGCGGTTGTCGAAGACATTGTTCACCTGGAGACGCAGCCGCGGCTGGCCGACCTTGATCCAGCGGCCGAGGTCCAGGGCGGCGGTCGCGTCGAGGTTCCAGAAGCCCGGGGTGGTGGTCGTCTCGTTCCTGGTGTTGTCCAGGTAGGCCTTGGCGACGTAACGCCCGAAAGCCGACACCCTGAGGCCCTTCACGGGCGCCCATTCGGCGCCCAGGTTCCCCACGAAGGGCGGAGTCAGCAGCGGGTCCACGTCGCGATGGACCTGGCCGAAGCTCTCGAGGTAGTTCCCCTCCGCGTCGTAGACGTCGTAGAACTGCGTCCAGGTGCGGATCCGGTTGCGGGAGAGGTTCGCGCTGCCTTTCAGGCGCAGGGAGGGAGCCAGGCGCCAGTTGGCGTCCAGCTCGAGCCCGCGCCGGTGGCTGCGGTCCACGTTGCGCCGCAGGGGCAGGCCGATCTCCGACAGCTCACCGGTCAGCGCGATCTCGTTCTTGAACTCCATGGCGTAGGCGTTGGCCTGCAGGCTGAGGGCGGGGGTCCGGTAGTCCAGCCCCGCCTCGAAGTCCCAGACGCGCTCGGGGTGCACGGCTCGGAGGTCGTAGCGGATCGTCGGGTTGTCCTCGCCCGCGAGCATGTCGCTCCGGGCGGGTTCGCGGGTGGCCTTGCCCGCGGAGGCGTAGACGCCGAGAGCCCGCGTCAGGTCGTAGCGGAGCCCCACCTTGGGGTTGAAGAAGGTCCAGTCCACCGACCCGAGGTCGAGGGCTCCCTCGTAGCGGAATCGGGCCCAGCGGAGCTGCCCGTCCCCGTAGAGATGCCAGCGCCCCAGGTCGTACCCCAGCTTCGCGAAGCCATTCGCCTCGTTCTTGTGGCCGTGGTTCGTGTAGTTGCGCAGGTTGGCCCCGGTGTCGCGCTGGCCGTGCTCGCTCGTGAAGTCATTGAAATGGGCGCCCGCCGTGAGGCTGAAGCGGCCGCGGGTCCGCTTCAAGGTCACGAGCCCGCCGAAGAAGTGCCAGTCCAGCTCGTACTGCAGAAGCGTGGCCTGGGCCGGCCCGTCCCAGAGCCGGTACCAGCCGCCGGCCCCGTTGTAGTAGCCCTGGACGGCCAGGCTCGAGGAGTCGCCGAGGGCCCGGGTGAACTGGGCCTGGACGAAGTCCTGCCCGAAGCGGTCCCGCTCGGCGGAAGACAGGGGGTTCGCACGCAGGTCCTTCTCGAGGACATCCTTTTCGACCGCGAGGAAGGCGAGCTGTGTGCTCTCCCGTCCCGAGAAGCCGAACAGCTTGAAGAAGGACCGGTCGCCCTGGCGGGTGGCGCCGTAGAAGACGCTGCGCTGGATCACCCCCGAGTGGTCGCGGAAGCCGTCGGTGCCCTGGTAGGACGCGCGGCCGTAGAAGGCGAGGCCGGGCCCCACGCGGCCCGACTGGAAGGCGAGGCTCCCGCGGTTCGAGTCGAAGGATCCGATCCCGGCGGTTCCCAGGAGCTCGCGGCGGTCCTTGACCTCGAGGCTCGCGAAGTTGATCGAGCCGCCGTAGGAGGCGGCCCCCACGGTCGAGGTGCCGACCCCGCGCTGGATCTGGATGCTGTCCACGCTGCTCGCGAAGTCGCCGAAGTCGACGAAGTAGAGGGCGGAGTCCTCGGGCTCGCTCAAGGGCACTCCGTCGAGGGTGAGGTTGATCCGGGTCTGCTGGATGCCCCGCAAATAGACGTAGGCGTAGCCGGCCCCCATTCCGGTGTCGGAATACTGGGTGATCGATGGTGCCTGCTTGAGCAGGTACGGCATCTCCTGGCCGTAGTAGGCCTGCTCGATCTCCGTCCGGTCCACGTCCTTCTTGGTCACGGGCGCGCGGGCATCGGCGCGGATCGCCTGCACGACCACGTCCTCGGAGAGCCGGTAGACAGGATCGAGCCGGAAGTCGAGGGCGACATCGGCCGTCACCGGCAAGGGCCGCGCAACCGTCCCGTAGCCGGGATGGCTGACCCGCAGCCGGTGGTCGCCCGCGGCGACCCGCAGCCGGAAGGTCCCCGCCGCGTCGGTGGTGGCCGAGGGCGAGCCCCCGTCGACGGAGACGGCCACGCCCACGAGGGGAGCGCCCGAGGCCGACCGCACGGTCCCGGAGACCGTGAAGTCCTCGTCCGCCCACAGGGGGAAAGCGCCCCCGAGCATGACGAAAAGAGCAGCGAGGACGCGGAGCCGGACCTGCATCAGCGTTCCCCTCCCCCTACGTGGGGAGGGATACGGTGTCTGTGACTTCATGGAAACGCCTCCCGCCCCGCGACCGGGGCTTCGAAGCGGATCCTTCGGGGAGTCTCGATGAACGGGGCGTCTCGCCCCGTTGCCTTCCCTACGCCGGTGTCAACCGGATCAGGTTCGAGGGTGTGATCTCAGGCCGTTTGCGGCCACCCCTAGGCTCCAGCAGGGGAAGTGTGCCTCCAACCGGCACGCCAGTCAATGGTGGAACATGCCCTTGAGCAGGTCGCGGGCCGCCGAGAGGATCGCCCCATAGTCGAGGGGGTCGCCATGCGACTCGGGGATGGGCGACGAGCCGCCCCGCAGAGCGTGCGTGTACTGCTCCTGGTGCAGCCGGCGCCGCTCCTCCTCGAGGTCCGTCTTCTCGCGCTCCCGGGCGCGGTCGAGGCCCCCCGCCCGGACGAACTCGACGATCGCCTGCAGCTCGCCGTGGTTGAACCAGACGCCGTGACCCTTGCAGACGTCCACGATCACGCCCGAGAGCCGGGCGAAGTTCTGCCGGTTCATGAGGCGGCCGCAGGCCGGGCAGGGCCAGTAACGCTCGGCTCGCGAGGGCCGCCCCGCGGGGGCGGGGAAGCTGGCCTTCAGGACGACCGCCTGCTGCTCCCGCTCGGCACAGATGCGCTCGAAGGACGGGGGATCCACGAAGACCCCGCCGCAGGCCAGGCACTCGTCGAGGAGCACCGAGCCGACCTTCACCGGGGCCAGGTCGCGCCGGCACTCGGGGCAGGGCCGGACCGGGCGCGGCTCGGCGGCCGCGCGAGACACTTCAGCCCCGCAGGAGGAGCAGTGTTTCGCGCCCTGGAAGATGGCGGCGAAGCACGAGGGGCAGGAGACGAGCGCGAGGGCAGTCTCGCAATAGGGGCAGGAGCGGGTCTCGGGAGCGACCGGCGCCCCGCAGGACGGACACCGCAGCGTGCCGGGGGTTGTCGCCACGAACCGATTCTACCCGCTGGCGGAAATGTCCGCGGAAACCCTGTGAATCGACGGTGGATTGCCTGTGGAGGGTCTGAGGACGCGGAGCCAGACGCGCATCAGCGTTCCCCTTGTATCTCCTCCACGCGAGTGGAGCCATTGTCCACGCGTCAGCATGGTGGCTGGTCCCTCGTCCTGCAGTGATCACGTCGTAAGCCGCGCCGGAGGCGCGGGAGGTGGGATTGGGGGGAGCTAGGCTCCACCGGCAATGGGGTGAGAGCGCCCGGCGGCCTGGGCGATCGAGCCTCCCTTAGCCCGCAGATGGCGAGGCGCTACATGGGGTTCCGCCGCAATGCGCATATGCAACTCCTCGAAGATGTCCGCGACCTCGTCAGTCGCCCGGGGAACATCCAGAACGTCAGCGTCCGGCTCCGCCGGATCAGGATGCACCTGAGGTCGGCGCCGACGGCGCTTGTAGGCCGTCAGGGGCTTACCCTCCAGAGTATGCGCCGTGCTCACGAAGACGCTATCCGGCTCGGGGTCGGGTACGTAGACGACGCGCAAGTAGCGGACCGCCTCGGTCTGACCGAGAGCGATGCGCCCCCTTGGGCTCCGGGCCGATCCTCGCCGGGACTCTCGAGGACCTGCTCCACCGCGGAGTCGGTCACGTTTTGGCCGCAGATATGCGGCAGGCCCGTGCGGGAGTCCAGATAGGCGCGGGCGCATGAGAGTCGGCCGCGCATTGCACTCCCAGCCGCTGAGGCCGTTCCCGTCGGGCAGGACGCTCACCTTTCGGCGATCGTCTCCCTTGTGTGTTAACACGAGGGCCCCGGCCGGGCGCGGCGATCGCCACGCCAGGGCCGGGCGATTTCATGTTCGACGTCGGCTCACGCCCCTACGTCCGGAGCGCGGTCCGGACGCGGAGACTGGCTCACCCCCGGCGACCGTGATCGCCGGGGCTCGGGCCGCGGGGCTTCCCCCGCTCCGCCTCCCGGACACAGCGAAAGCCGTTGTTGTTGTTCCTGTTGCCCGGATCGTTCTCGTTGCGGTTCGCCACGCGCAGGTTCCTGGGATTGTTGTTCCACGAGCCGCCCCGAAGGACCCGTTCGTCAGACCGCGCTCCGGCGAAACGTATACTCCGCGAAGACCTGCTCTCGCAAGCGCCACGTGTCGCCGTGCTCCGCGTGGGCAACCCACGCCCTCACGCGCTGGTCCACGCCAGCGCCCGGCAGCTCGCCGCACGCAAAGGCCCGCTGCATGCGCCGCAGCCGGCGCCGGAAGCGCACCACGTTGCCCCGGAGCAACCGGGCGTGATCGGGGAAAAGCCGGAAGCCCAGGAACGACACGCCCTCGCGCGTCGTGAACACGCGGCTCTTCCGATCGTGCAGTTTCAAGCGCAGCGCGGTCAGCCGGTCCGTCACCGCCGTCCGCATCCGTCCGAGCGTCGGCTTGTCGTTGTCGAACAGCAGCAAGTCGTCGACATACCGCACGTACGCAGCCGGCCTGAGGGTGCGCACGATCATCCGGTCGAGCGACTCCAGGTACACGTTCGCGAAAAACTGCGAGGTCTGGTTGCCGAGTGGTATCCCGCGGCGGCGTTCGTGGGGCGTGAAGAGGTCGTCGCCCGCGAAGTACCACAGGGCCGGCTCCTGCGGGTTCGACGACGCCACGATTCGCCGCAGCAGGCCCAGCGTCTGCTGGCAAGCGATCACCCGCGCGAGCAGGCGCAAGAGGATGGCGTGGTCGATGGAGGCGAAGTACTTGCGCACGTCGCACTTCAGCACGTAGCGGTAGCGCCGGCAGGCCTGTCGTGCGCGCGCGAGGGCGCGGTGCGTGCCGAAGCCCTTGCGGCAGGCGTAGGAAAAGGGCGAGAAGCGGATGTCGAAATGGGGCTCAATCACGCGCGTCAGCGCGTGGTGTACCACACGGTCTCGGAAGGGCGCGGCCGAGATGAGTCGCGGCTTGGCCTCCTGCACCAGGAACGTCCGATACGGGCCGGGCGTGTAGGTGCCGCTCTCCAGCTCGCGCTTCAGGCGCAGCACTTCGGGCTCCAAGTCGAGAAGGAACGTGGCCACGTCTGGCCGCGACCGCTTGCCGCGGGCGGCGCCGTGGGCGGCCTGGAGCAGGTTCTCGAAGGACACGAGTTGCGGCCACAGAGTATCCACACGGCTCACCGCGCTGCCCTCAGCCAGCCTCCTACCATGCGGCCCACCTCATCGAGCCGCTGGGAAGCGAAGGCGTATCGAGCCTCGGGAAGGAGGCGCAGGTCGTTCGACAGACGCAGCAGGAAACGCAGCGCGTTCACGCGGCGGTTCGCGTCGACAAGGAGCGTGTCTTTCTGTCGCGCGTAGGAGGCGTCCACGAGCAGCAGCAGCAGATCGAGCGCGGCGGCCACAATCCGTTCGCCCACACTGAAGCGGAAGGAGCGCGGGAACTTCTCTACTTTGGGCAGCAGCCACAGCGTGAGGTCGTATGCCTTCTGGACCACGACGGCCACGGTGGCCTTCGTCTGCGGGGCCTTCGGTACTTCTGGTTCTTCGCTCATCCCGCGACGAACGGCCAGGGGGCGGAGCCCCCTGGACCCCCGGTTTCACGGCCCACCCGTCGCGTCATCCTCGGCTCTCGGTCAAGGGAAAAGGGAAAAAGGATCAAGGGGGAGCGTCCCGGACACAGCGAAAGCCGACGGAGGTGGCGTACATCAAAAGGTCCTCGCCGCGGTACGACACGCGCAGGTTCCTGGGACTGTTGACCCACGAGCCGCCCCGAAGGACCCGTGAGGTCCCCGAGGATGGGCCGCTGGGATCAGCTGCCGACGAGGACGCGTAGTACGACGTGTCGTACCAGTCCGCTGTCCACTGCCGAACGTTGCCCGCCATGTCCGTTAGGCCGAACCCATTCGCCGGAAACGCCCCCACCGGAGATGTCTCGGTGAAACCGTCGTCGTAGCCCTCGAACCACTTGCACGTCGGGCACATCTCCGCGTACTTGCGCTTGGCGCTCTCGTCGCCGACGTTGGCCTGCTTGACGCCGCCGACGATCGGTGTGGTGTCGTTGCCCCACACGTACCTCAGGTCCTGTCGCCCGCCACGCGCGGCGTACTCCCACTCCGCCTCGGTCGGCAGGCGTGCCCCGATGGCCTTGCAATACGCGTCAGCGTCGTTCCATGACACGTTCACAACCGGGTGGTCCTCGCCTTGGCTGAAACCCAGGTCGATGTCGTTCGCGGGCCTGCCGGAGCGTCGATACTGCGAAACCGTCACGTCGGTGCGCGCCATGTAGAAACCGCGCGTCAGCGTCACACGGTGCTGTGGCTTCTCGTCGTCTCCGCACTCGCTGTCACCCGGCGTGCACCCTATCATGAACGCGCCAGGCGGCACCCACACGTGCGGGCCGTCGTCGAACGTCCTCACTTCCCCCGCTCGCCGGCCAGGTGCGGGGGCAGGGGTCGGAGCGGGCTCGCGTGCCCGCAGGAAGCGGATGGCGGCACCGGCCGTGAGGGCCAGGGCCACGACGGCAATTGCGATGGGCCCGGCGCGCGACGGGCGCGAGGGAGCGCTTGGCGGATGAGACTCAGCAAACGTCGGTCGCTCCGGCGTTCGGGCGGGGAGCAGGTCGCGACGGGACAGCCGTGGGTGCGGTTCGCGCCGGCCTGGTACGGGTGGCTGGCTCCGGCGTCCGGTCAAGGTCAGCTTCTGTCGCCTTGATGGACTCAACGGGGGCGGGGCGCACGACGGGCACCGTCGGCTGCTCTGCCCGGGTCTCAGCTACGCCTCCATCCAGGGCTTCAACGAACGCCAGCGCCGTCGCCCAACGGTCCTTACGGTCCTTGGCCAGCGCCTTCAGCACCGGCCTCAGTAACGGCTCGGCCACGCGCTCGGGCGCCGGGATCGGGATCGGCTCCCGCACGTGCTTCATCAGCACCGCCAGCGGCGTGTCCGCCTGGAAAGGCGGGGCGCCGGCGAGCAGTTCGTAAGCCACGATGCCCAGCGCGTAGATGTCGCAGCTATGGTCCAGCTCCTGGCCAAGCGCCTGTTCGGGCGCCATGTACTGAGGCGTGCCCAGCACCGTGCCCGTGGCGCTCAGTACCGCCGAGCTTTCCAGGATGCGCGCAAGCCCAAAGTCCGCCAGATACACGTGATCGCCCGCGGCAATCAGCACGTTCTGGGGCTTGACGTCGCGGTGGAGCACGCCCTGTCCGTGCGCGTAGTCGAGTGCACTGGCGATGCCGCGCAGGAGGGCTGCGGCCCTCTGCGGGATCACCGTTCCTTGGGCCACCACGCTCGCGAGCGATCCTCCCTCGATGAGCTGCAGGGCCATCCACGGGGTCCGCGTGGCCTCTTCGATGCCGAACGCATGGACCGGCACGATGTTCGGATGCACGAGCCGGGCCACGGCACGGGCCTCCAGCTCGAAGCGCCTGACCGCGGTCTCGTTCTCCAGCGAGTCCTCGGGCAGGACCTTTAGCGCGACGTAGCGATCGAGGCCCGGCTCGTACGCCCGATAGACGGTGGCCATCCCGCCGCGGCCGAGGCGGCCGATGATGCGATAGGCCCCGAAGTTGGTGCCGTCGGCGAGGGCCACGGAGATTTCACTCCCGGGAAAGTGGCCGGATGTTACCAGACCTAGGAGATATGGCGAGCCTATGCCGCTTCGCGCGGACTGACGTCGCGGGCGATCCGGTCGGCCAACACACGCTGGGCTGAGTCCAGGTCGTAAGCCGCCTGCAGGTTCATCCAGAACTCCGGCGACGTCCCGAAGTAGCGGGCCAGCCTGAGGGCCGTGTCCGCAGTGATGCCCCGCCGTCCGTTAACGATCTCGCTCACCCGCGTCACCGGGACCCGCAGATCGCGTCCCAGGCGGTTGATGCTGATGCCGAGAGGCTTCAACAGGTCCTCCCGCAGGATCTCGCCCGGATGGACCGATGGTAGCCGGCGTCCCTTCTTCCGCATGCGCTCCTCCATCAGTGGTAGTCAACCACCTCGACCTGATGGGCGTCACCGGCCCGCCAGGTGAAACAGATCCGATACTGGTCGTTGATCCGGATGCTGTGCTGCCCCCGCCGGTCCCTACCCAGAGCCTCGAGCCGGTTGCCCGGGAAAGCACGGAGGTCCTCGAGCCGTTGGGCTGCGTGCAACTGCACCAGCTTGCGCTGCGCCATCCGGGCAATGCTTCGAAACCGGCGGGACGAGTAGCCGAGGAACAGCCCTTCGGCGTCCTTATCGCGGAAGGAACGGATCACCGGGTTAGGGTATTACTGCTAGCGTGATACGTCAAGCGTGGTACGCCGGGCCCCATCGACGAGAGAACAGATCCGCCTCACCGATGGCTTGGCGGGCGCGGATTCGGTCGATCTCATCGCGATCGAGTGCCTCTGGTGCGGCAGGCTGTTCCAGGTCTGTATCCGCGACTATCGGCAGCAGCGCTACTGCAGCGAGGAGTGTCGGAGACGCGGGTACCAGGCCTGCGACCGCGAGCGGGGCCGGCAGTACCAGGGCACCGACAAGGGCCAGGAGCGCCACCGTTGCAGGCAGAAGGCTCTCCGCGATCGCGTGACGCACGGAACTACTATTCAGCCTCGACCCGCCTCAGCTACCGTGTCTCCGGACGACGAGAAGACCCCATGGGACGAGGAGGTGGCGAATGCGGGACCGCGAGGATCCGGCGCTTCGCCCAAGAAGACCTGCGCCGCGCGAAGACCGACCGGACCGACGCACTCACCATCGCTCGCTTCGGAGCCCTGAGACGGCCCGAACCCACTCCTCCACCAGATCCCGTCCTGGACAACCTCCGCGAGCTCGTGCACCTGCAGCGGCGACTCGGTCAGGACTTCGCGGATCGCCTCCGGCAGGTTCACCGCCTCCTGATCCTGGTTTTTCCTGAGTTCACACAGGTCGTGCGCACCCTCGACAGTCAGCGAGCCACCGCGCTCCTCCGCCACTACCCAAGCGCGAAGGCTTTCCGGCAGGCTGAGCACCACGAGATCGCCAGCCTGCGCTGCGGCCGTGGCGCCGTCGGCGCCGCCATAGCTGCATCTCTGATAGCCGCGGCCAACACGTCCGTGGCTCAGCACCACAGCTCGGCCTACGACGCCTCGGTCCGTGCCTTTTGCGCGGATGTCGACTCACTCCGATCGAGCCTTCGAAGTCTGGACCTGGAGATCAAGAGGAGCATCCAAGGCCATCCCTTGGCCTCCGTGCTCACGTCGATCACAGGCCTGGGGACCCTGACCGTGGCGCGGCTGCTCGCTCGACTCGGCGACCCCTCGCACTTCCGCAGCGCCGGGGCCTTGGCCTCCTACGTCGGAGTCGTCCCCGCCACCAATCAGTCTGGCCTCTTTCACCCGGGTCGCGCCCCGATCTCCCGCTCGGCAACGCCGAGCTGCGCGCGTATCTGTGGATGCCCACCCTGGTGGCCACCAAGCGCAACCCTTGGCTCCGCGCCTATTACCAGAGGCTTGTCGCTCGCGGAAAGCCCCGCAAGCTCGCAGTGGTCGCCGCCATGCGCAAGCTCCTGACCGCCATCTACTCGGTTGCGAAGAGCCGCCGGCCGTTTGTACCGCGAGTGGAGACGTGATCCCGGTCGACGCACGACCTGACGGCAGCTGCGCCCAGGGGACGTCGAGGTTCGCTGACAGCGTCGTTGCGCCCAGGCGCACCAGCGGGGACCTGCGGCCCCCGTGCCCCCGCCCTCGAAGATAGGCCCGTGCGGCGTGCCACGGTGCCTGGCTGCGCGGCCGCGCCAGCTCCTCGCGGAGTGCCCTCGCCCAACAGCTCGGCTGCTCGCCGGCCCCATGCCACGCCGCCACGGACAGTCGGTGGCCTCCGGCACTTTCTTTGAGTCCTTCTCCTCCCACACCCGGGGTCTTGCGACCGGGGTGGGCGGTCGAAGGCAGTCGTAAAGGGAACCGACCCAGCACGTGACGGTATCTCCCCCCTACGTGGGGGAGGTCAGGAGGGGGGGTCGCTGAACGATCAGCTTCGCGCCCGGCCTCTCGCCTTCGCACGCCGGCCGCGTGGGGCCTGCTTGCGGGTCGGCGGGCGCGTCGCCTCCGATCGCGTGACGGGTCGGGTGGCGGCCGGCCGCGTGACCGGCAGTTGCGTGATCCCCACCGGCCGCGTCGATCCAGGGGTGCGCGGCGCCGCTTCCGCGGGACGCTCCGCCACCACGCGGGTGTAGGTCCGGTCGAGGCGCGCGACCCCGGTACCCCTGTCCCGCGGACCGAGGTGGGGTGCCGTCGGCCCGTCGCCGATCGGGATCAGGGTGGCTTCCACGATCGGGAAGCGCTCCTCTGGATCGGCCACCGGCCCCGCCTCCCGCTCCGGGAAGAGGAAGGCCAGGTGGTGTTTGAGCGTGAGGTTCGTGGGGCCATAGCCCTTGTCGTAGAGCACGTGCTCGCAGGCCTCGCCCATGGATCCCGCGGAGGGGAAGCGCTTCGCGGGGTCGCGCTGCAGGGCGCGCTCCAAGATCGCGATCACCCCGTCCGGCAGGTCGGGCTTTCTCGCCCGGGCCGATGGAATCGGCCCCGCCACCACCTGCTCCAGGATCTCGGCGGTGGTGCCGCCCCGGAAGAGCCTTTCCCCGGTCAGCATCTCGTAGAGCACGGTGGCGAGGCTGAAGAGATCGCTGCGGTAGTCGGCCCGCAGCTCGACCACCATCTCCGGGGCCATGTACGAGGGCTTGCCGGTGAGGCAGCTGTCCCGGGTGCCGCTGCGGGTGGCGATCCCGAAGTCGATCAGCTTCACCGTCCCCTCGCTCGTCATCATGATGTTGCTGGGGCTGATGTCGCGGTGGACGATGGCCGCCTTCTCGAACACGTACTGGAGGGCCCGGCAGACCCGGCTCACGATGAAGACCGTGAGCTCCACGTCGGGGGCGCGGCCGAGCTGGCGCTGCCGGTCCAGGTACTCCACGAGCGTCCAGCCGTCGATGTACTCGAGGATGATGCAGGGCTCGCCCCGCACCTCCTCGAAGTCGAAGATGCGCCCGATGTTCTCGTGGTCGAGCAGCGCGTAGCGGCGAGCCTCCTCCACGAACAGGCGGAGGTGCTGGGCCTCCCAGTTGCGGAGCTGCTTGATGACGATGGGGCGCTGGAAGCCGGCCTGGCCCACCAGGAGGCCCTTGTAGACCGTCCCCATGCCGCCCGCGCCCAGCTCGTGCAGGATCCGGTACTTCGCCGGCTCGGCCACCTCGGCCTCTTCGGGGGAGGAGAGAGCGCGAGCATGGCAGACCCCCCCGGGGGTGTCAAGGAACCGCCATGGTCCACGGCTATACTCGGCCTGTGGAGGCGGCGCCGGACGTGGTGGGTCGATGAACAACCATGCGTTACCTGGGGCTCGACGTGGGCGACGTGCGGATCGGGGTGGCGCTCTCCGACGAGACCGCGACCCTCGCCTCCGGCCTGCCGACCCTGAAGCGCGTGGGCCCTCGCAAGGACGTGAAGGCGGTGGCCACCCTCGTGCGCGAGCACGGTGTGGGTGAGGTGGTGGTGGGGATGCCGCGACGGCTCGACGGGACGGTCGGCCCCCAGGCCGAGAAGGTGACGTCCTTCATGGCGGAGCTGCGCGCCCTGGTGCGGGTGCCCGTAGTCGAGTGGGACGAGCGCTTCACCTCCGTGATGGCCACCCAGGCCCTCATCGAAGGGGGAGTCTCCCGTCGCGACCGCAAGAGGTCGGTGGACCAGGTGTCCGCGGTCCTGATCCTCCAGAACTATCTCGATTACCGGAAGCAGGTGTGAGCCCATGCCGCCCGTGCGCAGGTTCCGCCACGTCCTTCGGCTCGGCCTGCTCGCGGCCGCGGTCGGGCTGTCGCTGCGCCTGCTCTGGGAGCTCGAGACGCGCTCACCGCTCCGGCCCCCCGACGCCCCCCCCGCCGAGCTCGTCATCCCCCCGGGGGCGAGCGCGGAGGCGATCGGCCGCCTCCTCCAGGAGCAGGGCCTCGTCCGCTCTCCCCTGGTGTTCCGGGTCCTGGTCCTGCTCAAGGGCGTGGGGGGCAGCCTGAAGGCCGGCGAGTACTCGCTCGAGGGCCCCCTCACCCTGGAGCAGATCGTGGACCTCATGGCGCGGGGCCAGGTGGTGCGGCGCGAGGTGACGATCCCCGAAGGCAAGAACATGGTGGAGATCGCCGGGATCTTCGAGGATCACGGGGTCGAGGTGGAGGCGTTCCTGGCCGCCGCCCACGACCCCACGCTCGTCCGGGACCTCGACCCGCACGCCTCCGACCTCGAGGGCTACCTGTTCCCGGACACCTACGACCTGCCCCGGAGCCCGGGCCCCGCCTCCGCCCTGGTGGCCCGCATGGTCCATCGCTTTCGCGACGTCGTCACCCCCGAGCTGCCCCGGCTGGTGGCCCGCGGCCTCACGGTTCGCCAGGCCGTGACCATGGCCTCCCTGGTCCAGTTGGAGACCGCCCGGCCGGAGGAGCGGGCGCGGATCGCGGCCGTCTTCTTCAACCGCCTGAAGAGGGGGATGCTGCTGCAGACCGACCCCACCGTGATCTACGCGCTGCGCCTCGCGGGGCGCTGGGACGGGAACATCCGCAAGAAGGACCTCGACGTCGACTCGCCCTACAACACCTATCGGTATCCGGGGCTGCCCCCGGGCCCGGTCGCCTCCCCCGGGCGCGAGGCGCTCCTGGCCGTGCTCGCGCCCGCCGAGGTGAAGGACCTGTACTTCGTGAGCCGGAACGACGGGTCGCACGAGTTCAGCGAGACCCTGACCCAGCACAACCGGGCGGTGGACCGCTACCAGCGCCGCGGGCGGCCCCCGCGGAGCGCCAGCGGGCGGTCCTGATGGCCGGCCGCACCTACGAGTCGGGGTCCGAGGACCTCTACCCGGAGGCCGTGCGCCGCGGGCCGGGCTTCTTCGCGGCCGTCCTCGTGGGCCTTGCCGCGGCGCTCCTTCTTCTCGCGAACGGCCGGCCGATCGGCGTGACCGAGGCCGGGGGGCTCGGCGGGCTTCTGACGGGTCCCTTCATGGCCGTCGTCGGGGTCTTCGTCGAGCCGGACCAGACCGCGCGGGCCCTTGCCGGGAAGCTGGCCGCTTCGGCGTTCGCGGCGCTCTGCGCCGCCTTCCTGTTCGCGGCGGCGGGCCACCGGCGGCCGACCGGCGACGCCGGCGCGGCCGCGTTTCTCCTGGCCCTCGGCAGCTCGCTCTGGGCCGCGAGCCAGTCGTTTTCCCCTCAGCCCCCCGCGGCCGCGGCCGTGGCCCTGGCAGTGCTGTTCCTGGTCCGGGCGGAGGACCGGCCGGCGTGGGCCGGGCGCGCCGGCCTGCCCTTGTCCCTGGCCGTGGCCCTTCTGCCCGCCACCGTCGCCCTCGCCCTCGTGATCACCCTGGGCGTGGTCCTGCGCTGGCCGATGAGGGCGCTCTGGCTCCCCTTGTGGGCCCTTCCCGGCCTGGCTCTGCTCGCGGTCCGCGGCAGGATGACCGTGCCGGGAGCCCTGGACATCGGCCCGCTCACCCCGCCGGGCGCGGAGAGCCTCGGGCGATTCATCTCGCCGGCCCTCGGGGCCTTCGTGTTCGCTCCGGTGGCCGTGGTCGCGGCGGTCGGCCTGGTGCGGACCCTGCCCTTCGAGCGCTGGCTCGCCGCCACGTTGGGCGCGGCGTTCCTGGCCCACGGCATCCTGGCCCTCTGGCTGCCGGGCGGAGGCCCGTCCTGGGGATCGCTGGCCATGACCGCCGCCTGGCCGCTGCTCTTCCTCTTCCTGCCCGAGGGCCTGGACGCGACGCGCATGCCCGGCGTGATCGTGGCCGTGGCCTCGGTGGCGATCCAGGCCCTGGGCGCGTTCGCCTACGACGGACGCTGGGACCGGCTCCATCGCGACGAGGCGGGCCGCCTCGCGCCGCGCGTGCTCTGGGACGTGGCGGAGAGCCCGATCGCGTTCCAGCTCCGCGAGCGCGCCCTTCGCTTCGCCGTCCCGGGAGCGGTCGATCGCCGCCTCGTCTTCCGGGAGCACCCGCTCGTGCTCGCCGGACCGTCGGGGTCGCGCATGGCGTTCGTGGGCCCGGGCCCCACTGCACCCAAGGGGTCCGGGGTCCCCCTGGTCACGGGCGCCGATTCGACCCTGGGCGACGTGATTCTGCAGGGCGGTGCCCGCGTCGTCCTGGACAAGCTGGAGCTGCGGGCGACGGGGGACGGGCTGTTCCTGCGCGTGTCCGAGGGAGCGCGGGCGCGCCGGCTGGAGCTGCGCGCCGCCGGCCGGGGCCAGGGTACCCTCGCGGTGGCGGAAGGCGGCTTCTGGAACCCCCGCCCCCGCGTGAGCCCCTACCCGGTGAGCGGCGCCTTCCGCCTCCGCCATCCCTACTTCTACCCGGAGTCGGGAGGGGGCGATCTGCGCGTTTCGCTCAAAGCCGGGAGCGTCGACATTCAGTCGGTCTCCCTGGTCCCGCCCGGTGAGCCGGAGAACGTGATCCGGCTCCAGGGCGTGCCCGACTAGAGCGCTCGTGGCCCCGAATCGGAGACGCCGGCGCCATCTCCCCCCGAGGGCGCGTTGACATCCCGGAGCAGCGGCCCATCGACTCCCCGCGGGATGAGGCGATGCGCGGGAGCGCACGTCGAGGGATGGCTGGCCCTCGCGTTGGCTCTCCTGGTGGGCTGCGGGCCGGGTCGCGGCCACGAGCCACGCCCGCGGAGCGTCCTCCTGATCATCGCCGACGATCTGTCGTTCCGGATCGGTCTCTACGGGTTCGCCGCCCGCACCCCCAACCTGCAGCGGCTGGCCGCCCGGGGCCGCCGCTTCGATCACGCCTACTGCCAGTACCCTCTCTGCAACCCCAGCCGCACCTCGTTCCTCACCGGCTGGCGCCCGGAGCGCACGCAGGTCTGGGGCAACCTGCGGGCGCCGCAGGCGTTCATCCAGGGGGCGACCCCCCTGCAGGAGCACTTCCGGGCGAGCGGCTATTTCACGGCGCGCGTGGGCAAGGTCTACCACAGCCGTTTCGAGGAGGAGTTCCACTGGGACCTGGTGGTGGACACCTACGACGAGGTCCCCGAAGAGGCGCCCCTCGACGAGGCGTGGGGGCCCTCCGGGCGGCGCGACGAAGACGAGCCGGACGGCCGGGCCGCGCGCCGAACCGTGGAGCTGCTGCGCGAGAAACGTGACGTCCCGTTCTTCATCGGCCTGGGCTTCCTGAAGCCGCATGCGCCCTGGATCGTGCCCAAGGCGTACCTCGAGATGTACCCACCGGTCTCGCTGGAGCTCCCCCCCCCGTCCCCCTCCGACCGGCAGATCCTCGGGGCGCGGCGCGGCGCGTCCAGCGACCTGCCGCCGTCGAAGTGGCGCGAGGCTCGGGCCGCTTACTTCGCCTCGGCGACGTTCATGGACGCCCAGCTTGGCGTGGTCCTCGACGCGATGGACCGGTTGCGGCTCTGGGACCGAACGGTCGTGGTGCTGATGAGCGACAACGGGCTGCACGTGGGCGAGCATGGGCTGTGGGGCAAGATGACCCTCTTCGAGGAGTCATCCCGCGTGCCGCTCGTCATCGCCGGCGCGGGGGTGGAGCGGCCGGGCGAGGCCACTCCCCGCCTGGCGGAGCTCGTGGACATCTACCCGACCCTGCTCGAGCTGTGCCGCCTCCCCAAGGTCGAGGGGCTCGCGGGGACGAGTCTCGTGCCCGTGCTCCAGGACCCGGACCGGGCGACGAAGACGGCCGCCTTCACCATGGGGAAGGTGGGGGCCGCGCGCAAGGTCCAGCTCGCCGAGAGCGTGCGCACCGAGCGCTACCGCTACACCGAGTGGCCCGACGGCCAGGTCGAGCTCTACGATCACGAACGCGACCCGTACGAGCTGCGCGACCTTGCCGAAGAGCCCTCGCAACGGAAGACCGTCGAAGAGCTGAAGCGGAGGCTCGGAGAGCACCGGCGGGTGACGCCGGTGCCTTCGGTCGCCCCACCGGAGTGAGAGCGGGCGAGGCGCGAACGCCGGCCCCGCTTCGGGGTCCCTCCCCGCGCGCCCTCGACCAGGCCGAAGAGGGGGTCGCGCACGTGATCCCGCAATGCGGGGAGCGAGCACCCGGCCAACAGCACCACGAGGACGCCCGCGAACACCTGCCGGGCCAGAGCGGGTGGGAGCCAAGGCTCCCTCCGCCCCGCCCACGCGCTCGCCGCCACCAGGAGCAGGCCGGGGACGCAGGGAAGGCGGTAACGCGAGAATGCGTGGACGACCACGTGGACCAGGAGGTAGTAGGCGATGAAGGTCAGGAGCAGCGCCTGGGCTCGGGTGGGGCGTAGGCGCGCGAGGCCCCAGCCGAAGAGCCCGAGGGTGAGGATGTAGGGGACGAGGGTCAGGGCGGCGACGCTCCAGGCGACGGTCGGAGTGACGGGACCATAGGCTTGGCGCTTCAGGTGGACGATGACGAGGTTGTCGGCCGCGAAGAAGCGGGGCATCTGTTCGACGATCTTCTCGAAGAACCAGGTCGGTTGACGCGCGATGATGTTGCGCACCGCCTCGCGCATGGCCAGGCGATGCCGGTCGACGAGCGCGTTCGGTCCGCCCACCGCGTCGTAGCGCGCGTAGACCTCGCCCGGCGAGAGGTCGGTGTTCCCCTCCCAGAGGGCGCGCCCGCCCATCACGGACACGGGTACGAAGGCGCGGAACACGAGCCAGTTGCGTGCCGTCCACGGGCCCACCGTGAGGACGACGCCCAGGACGAAGGCGGTCCCCCGTCGAGCGGCCCGCGGGCTTCGGGCCCAGGTCAGCCAGACCGCAGCGAGGGGGGCGAAGTAGAGCGCGGTCTCCCGGGTGAGGGATGCGAGCCCGCAGAGAAGGCCGGCCGCCAACGCGGCCGACGTGTTGGTTTCGGCGTCGGCGAAGAGCAGCCGCTCGATGGACCACCACAGCAGGACCAGGAAGAGCGGCTCCGACCAGAAGTGGGCCGAGTACCAGACGAGCTCGGGATAGAGGGCCACGAAGAAGGCGGCCAGGACCCCGGCCCGAGGTCCGAACAGACGCACGCCCGCGAGGCCCACGGCGGGCACGAGCAGCGCCCCCGCGAGGGCCTGCGCGAGCTTGACGGCCGTGGGGCCGCCCAAGAAGGCCTCGATCGTGGCCACGAGACAGGGAAAGAGCGGCGGATAGAACAGGAGGTTGCTGCGCAGCGGATCGAAGGCGGATCCGACCCGCCAGTCCCGGGCCAGCTCGATCCAGACCCGCTCGTCACCCACCAGGCGCGTGGGCGGCTCGAGGAGCACGAAACCGAGGCGCAGAGACAGGCCGACGGCAAAGGCGACCGCCACCGCGGGGAAGTCCTCCCACCGGAATCGACCAGAAGCGGGTTGCGCTATCGCCGCGTGTCGCCCCACTTGAGCTTGGTGCGCAGCACCTCGTAGTAGTCGCGGCCGGAGGCCTTGACGAGGCGCAGCCGGCGCGGGCTGCCCGTGACCGTGACCGTGTCGTGGTTGGCCAGGGCGAAGCTCTGCTGGCCGTCGAAGGCCGTGTAGACCTCGACGTCGCGGGTGGCCACGAGGCGCACGACGATGCGCGCGTGGTCGCCCACGACCAGCGGGCGGTTCGACAGCATGTGGGGGCAGATCGGAGTGAGCACGATGGCGGGGAGGGTGGGATCCAGGATCGGGCCCCCCGCCGCGAGGTTGTACGCGGTGGAGCCGGTGGGCGAAGAGACGATGAGGCCGTCCGCCCGGAAGGCGCTGACGAAGAGCCCGTCGACCGTCACGTCCAGCTCGATGATCCGGGAGGGGCCGGCCTTGGTGATGACCACGTCGTTGAGGACGTCGCCGGCCGCATCCGGCTGGCCGCGACGGCTCACGACCGCGCGGAGCAGCCGGCGCTCCTCGTGCTGGTAGCGGCCTTCCAGAACCCCCTGGAGGGTGGGGAACAGCTCGGGGAGCGCGATCTCGGTGAGGAAGCCCAGGCTCCCGAAGTTCACCCCCAGGACGGGCACGGCCCGCTCGAGCAGGCGGCTGGCCGCGAGCAGGGTGCCGTCGCCCCCGAGCACGACCAGGGCGTCCGCGCCGGCCGCGACCTCGCGTCCGGAAAGGACGCGGCAGGCCTGGGCCGCCTGGGCGCCGCCGAGGGCCGCGGTGGCCTCGTCGAGGATCGGCGTGGCTCCACGTTCGCGCAGCCAGCCCACGAGGTCGCGGATGGTGTCCCCGGCCTGGACCAGGTCGGGGCGGGCGAGGACGCCGATCGTGGTCATGGTCCCACCGCCTTCGAGAGCCGCTCCTCGAGGGCGTCCGCCGCGAGCGGCTCCCCGTCGCGCGCGAGGAGCAGGAAGAACTCGCGGTTGCCCTCGGCTCCCGGCACCGGCGCGGCGCAGGCGTCCCGGGCCGCGTAGCCGAGAGCCTGGGCGGCCGCCGCGACCGCGCGCAGGGCGTCCCGGTGGAGCGCGGGGTCCTTCACGACCCCGCCGCGTCCGACCTGGCCGCGGCCCACCTCGAACTGGGGCTTGACCAGCACCACCGCCTCGGCCCCGGGCGCCAGGACCGAGCGCAGGGCGGGCAGGATCTTCCCGACCGAGATGAACGACACGTCGATGGTCGCGAGAGAGCAGGGCTCGGGGACGTCGGCCGGAGAAAGCGCGCGGGCGTTGGTGCGGTCGCGAACCACCACCCGGGGATCGGCGCGCAGCCGCTCGTGAAGCTGGCCCCGGCCCACGTCCACCGCGTAGACGCGGGCGGCCCCTCGCGCGAGCAGCGTTTCCGTGAACCCTCCCGTGGAGGCGCCCACGTCCACCGCCACGCGCGCGGTGGGATCGACCCCGAAGGCGTCCAGGGCCCCCGGAAGCTTCAGCGCCCCCCGGCTCACGTGGACCGGCCCCGGCTCCACGGCCACGTGCGAGGCCTCTTGCACCCGGGTGCCCGGCTTGGTGGCCGGCCTCCCGTCGATCCGCACTCGGCCCAGCATCACGAGGGCCTGGGCCTTCTCGCGCGACTCTGCGAGGCCATGCTCGGCGAGCCAGACGTCGAGGCGGGTCACGAGTGGCGGTCCACGATGAGGCGCGCGAGATCGCCCAGCAGAGAGCCGCGCGGGCCGAGGGGTGCTATGGCCTCGAGGGCCTGCGTGCGCAGCTCGGCCGCCATGGCCCGCGCGCGATCGAGGCCGTGGACGCCGACGTAGGTGGCCTTCTTCGCCGCCTGGTCCTTGCCCGCGGTCTTGCCGAGCCGCTCCGCGCCCTCGGTCGCATCCAGCAGGTCGTCCACCACCTGGAAGGCGAGGCCGATCGCGCTCGCGTAGCGCGTGAGGCGCTCCAGGTCCTGCTCGCTCGCCCCGCCCAGGATGGCCCCTCCCCGCACGCACGCCCCGAGCAATGCGCCCGTCTTCGCGCGGTGCAGGCGCTCCAGGCTTGCCGCGTCGACGGCCCGGCCTTCCGATTCGAGGTCGACGACCTGGCCGCCGATGAGGCCGGCCATCCCGCAGGCCTCGCCGAGCACGGCGGAGGCGGCGAGCCGGCGCCGCACCCGCTCCCCGTCCCCGCCCACCGGGACCTCGGCCATCATGTGGAAGGCCCGGGTGAGGAGCGCGTCGCCGGCCAGGATCGCGATCGCTTCCCCGAAGACCTTGTGCGACGTGGGCTTGCCTCGCCGCAGGTCGTCGTTGTCCATGGCCGGGAGGTCGTCGTGGATGAGGCTGTAGGTATGGATCATCTCCACCGCGCAGGCGAGGGGCATGGTCTCCGCGGGGTCGCTCCCCACGGCGTCGCCCGCGGCCAGGACGAGCACCGGCCGGATCCGCTTTCCTCCCGCGAACAGGCTGTAACGGACGGCGCGGTGGATGGTGGCCGGCCAGGTCGTCTCGGAGGGTAGCGCCCGATCGAGGGCGGCCTCGACCTCGGCGCGCAGCCGCTCGAGCGTCGTCTCGCGGTCCGGTGTCCGCTCAGGCCTCATCGTCGGACCGGGGCAACGGCTTCGTCTTCGGCCGGCCTTCCTTGTCGAGGATCGGCTCCCCGCGGGCGTCCTTCATGAGCATCTCGATCTTGCCCTCGGCCTCCTCGAGCTTGCCGTGGCAGAGGCGGGAGAGCCGGATGCCCTGTTCGTAGAGCTTCAGGGACTCCTCGAGGGCCAGCTCGCCCTTCTCGAGCTTCTGCACGATCTGCTCGAGCTGCAGCAGCGCTTCCTCGAAGGTCGGGACGGGGGCGTCGTTCACGCGGGCTCCTTGCCAGTCACGGTGGCCGCGAGCGATCCCTGGTGGAGGCGGACGCGCAGGCCGTCGCCCACCGCCACGTCGGCCGGGTTGCGCAGCAGCCGGCGGCCCTCCGCGTCCCAGACGAGGGCATAGCCTCGGGCGAGCACGGCCAGGGGCGAAAGCCCGTCGAGCTTGGACGCCAGACGCCCGAGGGAGCTGCGGCGCACTTCCACCTCGGAACGGAAGCGCGCCTGGAGGCGATCCCGCTGGCGCGCGAGCCGCTCGCGCCGCGCGGCCACCTGCCGGTCCCAGCGGAAGGCTTCCAGCCGGTCGCGGTCGCGGCGGAAGCCGTCCCGCGCCCGCTCGAGCCCGCGCACGAGGCCGGTCTCCCCGCGTCGGAAGAGCTCGTCCACCCGCTGGGCCCGGCTGCGGAGGCGGCCCCGCTCGGCCGCGAAGACGCGGTGGGAGGTGACCGCCTCGACCCGGGCGCGCACCCTGGTGAAGCGCAGGCGGGTGGCGCCCAGGAGGCGCGACTCCAGGGCGGCGATCTGCGCGACCAGGTCCTCCTTGGCCTGCACCACCCGCTCGGCGGCGGCCGAGGGCGTGGGGGCGCGCAGGTCGGCCACGAAGTCCGCGATCGTGAAGTCGGTCTCGTGGCCCACCGCGCAGATCGTGGGGACCTTCGAGGAGCTGAGCGCCCGCGCCACCTGCTCGTCGTTGAAGGCCCAGAGGTCTTCCAGGCTCCCCCCGCCCCGGGCCACGATCAGCACGTCGAGGCCCCCCAGGCGGCTCAGGGCCCGGATGCCCTGGGCCACTTCCCCCGCCGCTTCCGGCCCCTGGACGCGGGCGGGATAGAGCAGGACCCCGAGGTTGACGTAGCGGGCCCGGAGCACGCGCAGGATGTCCTGGACCACCGCGCCGGTGGGTGAGGAGACGACACCGATCCGGCGGGGGAGCATCGGGAGCGGGCGCTTGCGCGCGGCGTCGAAGAGCCCCTCCTTGCCCAGGCGCTCCTTCAGCTCCTCGAAGGCCTGCTGTAGAGATCCCTTGCCCAGAGGCTCCAGAACCTGGACCGAGATCTGGTATTCGCCGCGGGGCGCGTAGACCCGCACCTGGCCGCGGGCGAGCACCTTCATCCCGTCCCGGGGCCGGAAGCGGATGAGGCGGGTGTCGGTCTTCCACACGACCGCCCGGACCTGGGCCCGGTCGTCCTTCAGGGAGAAGTACCAGTGGCCGGAAGGGGCGATCTTGAGGTTCGAGACCTCGCCCTCCACCCAGACGTCGGCGAACTCGACCTCGAGCACGCCCTGGATGCGGTCGGTCAGCTCGCTGACGGTCAGGGCCCGGGGGCGCGCGCGGGACGCATCCACCGGGGCTCCGAAGTCCAAACCCTTCTGCTGCATGGGCGGAACCATTCTAGCGCGAGGGGAAGCTGGGGTTATCATCCTGCTGCATGAGCACGTATCGACGGTCCCGCGCCTTGTTCCTGGGCAGCCTGTTCGTCGGTGTCCTGCTCGGCACCCTGGTCTCGGTGGGTCTCCAGAGGGCTCTCGCACCCGCCGGGGGCCTGCGCGCGGCCGCCGAGCCGCGGGCCGTCGCCGATCGCGCCAACCTCGACCCGGACGAGCGCCGGACGATCGAGCTGTTCCGGACCGCTTCCGTCTCCGTGGTCTACATCACCACCCAGGCCCAGCGCATCGATTTCTGGACCCGCAACGTGTTCGAGGTGCCCCAGGGGACGGGCTCCGGCTTCCTGTGGGACGACCGCGGGCACGTGGTGACGAACTTCCACGTGTTGCAGGGCGCTACCGCGGCCAAGGTCACTCTGGCCGACCAGGAGTACGAAGCTACCTACGTGGGCGGGGCCGCGGACCACGACCTGGCGGTTCTCCGGATCGACGTTCCCCGCGGCAAGCTGGTCCCGATCCGGGTCGGGACCAGCGCCGACCTCCAGGTGGGGCAGAAGGTCTTCGCCATCGGCAACCCGTTCGGCCTCGACCACACCCTCACCACCGGGATCGTGAGCGCGCTCGGCCGCACCATCCAGAGCGTGGCCAACACCCCGATCGACGACGCCATCCAGACCGACGCCGCCATCAACCCCGGCAACTCGGGGGGGCCGCTCCTCGACAGCTCGGGGCGGCTGATCGGGGTGAACACCGCGATCTACAGCCCCTCCGGGGCGAGCGCGGGGATCGGCTTCGCGGTGCCGGTGGACACGGTGAACCGGATCGTGCCCCAGCTCGTGGCCCACGGGCAGGTGATCCGGCCGCAACTGGGCATCAGCCTCGACGATCGCCTGAGCGCGCTGGTGACGCGGCGCATTGGCGTGGAGGGGGTCCTGATCCGCGAGGTCACGGAGGGCTCGGGAGCGGCGGCGGCGGGCCTACGGGGATCGCAGCTCCGCGGGGGCGTGGTCGTCCCCGGCGACGTCATCCAGGAAATCGACGGCAAGCCGGTCCGCACCCAGAACGAGCTGCTGGCCCGCCTGAGCAACTACAAGGCGGGCGACACGGTCTCGCTCGTGGTCTGGCGGGAGGGCAAAGCCCGCAAGGTGTCGGTCCGCCTCCAGTCCCCGCGCTAGACGCAGGCCCCACGCTACAGGCGCCCTCTCGCTCTTGCAGACTGCGGCTTTCCCTGAGGCGCCTATCAACGCTTGTCGGCTGGGTCCTCCGGGCCCGCGGTGGTGGGCGCCTGGATCTTCTCCAGGCGGTACTGGAGGGTGCGCCGGGTGAGGCCCAGGAGGCGGGCGGCCCGCGACACGTTGCCCTCGGTCTTCTCCAGGGCCCGGAGCACGAGGGAGCGCTCGACCTCGTCGAGATCGATTCCGGAGTCGGGGATGTCGAGGGCCAGGGGGATGCGGCGGACCGAGACCCGGGCCCGCACCGCGGCCGGCAGGTCCTCGGGCTGGATCTCGTCTCCCTCGGCCAGGAGGAGCGACCGCTCGATGACCGACTCCAGCTCGCGCACGTTGCCCGGCCAGTCGTACTCCACGAGGACGTTCAACGCCTTGGGGCTCACCGAGCGCGGCCGGGCCCCCGTGTACTTCCTCACGAAGTGCTCGACGAGAAGGGGGATGTCGGTCCGGCGCTCGCGGAGCGGGGGCAGCACGATCGGGATCACGTTGAGCCGGTAGTAGAGGTCCTCCCGGAAGCGCCCCTCGCGGACCGCCTTGTCGAGGTCCTGGTTGGTGGCGGCGATGATCCGCACGTCCACCCGGATCCGTTCGTTGCCTCCCACGCGCAGGATCTCCCGTTCCTGGAGGGTGCGCAGCAGCTTGACCTGGAGGTCGCGCTTCAGGTCGCCCACCTCGTCGAGGAAGAGGGTCGAGCCCGAGGCCTGCTCGAAGAGGCCGATCTTGCGGTTGTCCGCCCCCGTGAAGGCGCCCTTCTCGTAGCCGAAGAGCTCCGCCTCCAGGATGCTCTCCGGCAGGGCGGCCACGTTCACCGCGTAGAAGGGATGCCCCCGGCGGTCGCTCTGATAGTGGAGGGCGCGCGCCACCAGCTCCTTGCCGGTGCCGCTCTCTCCGTAGACGAGCACGGTCGAGGGGGAGGCCGCCACCTTGTGGACGATGCGGAACACGTCCTGCATGGAGCCGTGGGAGCCCACGATGTTGTCGAGGCGGAAGCGGTCGCGGAGCTGCTCGTGCAGCATCCGGTTCTCCCGCACCAGGCGCGCGCGCTCCAGGGCCCGCTTCAGCACCAGGAGCAGCTCGTCCCGCTCCAGGGGCTTCGTCAGGTAGTCGAAGGCCCCCCGGCGCATGGCCTCCACCGCGCTGTCGATGGAGCCGTGGGCCGTCATGAGGACCACGCACGCCCCGGGCTGGCTCTTCTGGATCTCGGTCAGGAGCTCGATGCCGCTCTGGTCGGGCATCTTGAGGTCGGTCAGGATCACGTCGAAGGGCCCGCCCCGGGCCTCGTCCAGGGCCTGGCGGGCGTTGCCCGCCACCGTGACCTCGTAGCCCTCGCCCTCCAGGATCATCCGGAGGATGTCGCGCTGGTGTCGCTCGTCGTCGACGACCAGGAAGCGCGCCCTCATCGGGCTGCCGCGGGGACCGCCGGCCGGCCCGGGGCCTCGGGAGCCACCGCCCTGGCCCGTCGGGGGAGGCGCAGCCGCACCGTCGTCCCCTTCCCCGGCTCGCTCTCGAGAACGATCGAGCCGCCGTGGTCGGCGATGATCTTGTGGGTCAGGGCGAGGCCGAGGCCCAGGCCGGTGTCCTTGGTGGAGAAGTACGGCTCGAAGGCGGAGCGGATCTCCTCCGCGGTCATCCCCTTCCCGGTGTCGCGGACCTCGATCTCGATCTCCTCGTGCTCGCCCTCCCGCCGCCGCACGGCGAGGCCGAGCAGGCCGCCCGCCGGCATGGCGTCGAGGGCGTTGATCATGAGGTTCAGGAAGCAGGTCTTGAGCAGCTCGGGGTCGGCCACGATCCGCGGCAGCCCGGGCTCCGTCTCGAGGGCGATCGCGATGGCCTGGTCCCGGGCCTTGTGCTCCACCAGGGACGCCACCTCCTTCAGCACCTCGTCGAGGGCGCAGGGCCGCGGGTCGAGGCGCATCGGCTTCCCGAAGGAGAGGAAGTCTCCCACCAGGCGGTTGAGCCGGCTGATCTCCGACTTCATGTTGCCGAGGATGCGGTCGAAGTCGGCCCGGCGCTCGGCCTCGCCGGGTCCCAGGCGCTGGCGCATGTGGTCGATCGAGAGGTTGATGAAGTTGAGGGGATTGCGGATCTCGTGGGCCACCCCCGAGGCCAGGCGGCCGAGGGCGGTGGAGCGCTCGGCGAAGTGGAGGCGCTCCTCGAGCAGGCGGTTCTCCCGGAGGCGCTGCACCATCTCGTTGAAGGTGCGGGAGAGGCTCGCGATCTCGTCCCCCCCGGCGGGGCTGACCTGCACCGAAAGGTCGCCCGCCGCCACTTTCCGTGCGGCTTCGGTCAGGTCCTGGAGCGGCCGGCTGAAGCTCCAGGCGAGGTAGAGCGAGAACAGCATCCCCATGGCGAACACGGCGAGGGTGGCCACGAGCCGGCTCACGAAGGCCTCGTGGGAGAGCTGGGAGAAGGGGTCGAGGTAGCGCGTGACGAGGAGCGTGCCCACCCGGCTGTCGCCCACGACGATGGGGATGGTGAGGGTGGACGTCCCCTGGCTCCCCGCGATCGCGTCTCCCAGCACCCCCTTGATGACGAACGCCTTGCCCCGGGTCTTGCGCCCCAGCCGCTTGCCGACGATGTTGGGATTGGTGGAGGCCTGGACCTCGTCCTCGGCGTCGGTCAATGTGACGTCCTTCACCCCGAGCTTCCGGAGCTTCTCCGCGTAGGCTTTCAGCACCACCTGGGGATCCTTGAGCACGACCTGGGGATCGCCCACCGCGGTGGGCTGCTCCTGGGCGATCTCGATGGCGGCGGACAGCTCCTCAGTGTAATCTCCGACCTGGGAGAGGAGCTTGCTCTCGCTCCACAGGTGCAGGAGGAAGAGGCTCGCACCCGACAGCACCAGGAGCGACATCATCATGAGGAGGAGCTTGGTCTTGAGGTTCAGCCCCTGCAGGCCGCGGAAGAGCCTTCGCACCGGCATGACGACCAGTCTAGACCCGCCCCCGCCCGAGCTGCAATCGTGAGTCCGCCCCCCCCTCCCTCCGCCCTGCTCGTGGCCACCAGCGACTCGGGAACGCGGGCCCTCCTGCGCAAGGCGCTCCACGTGCGCGCGGTGGAGTTGGTGGAGGCCGCGGACGGGGTCGAGGCCCTGGCCCTGGCCCGCCGCCTGGAGCTGGACCTCGTCATCCTCGACGCGTTCCTCGCGGTGCTGGACGGGATCTCGGTCTGCGCCCGCATCCGCGCCCTCCCCTCGATCAGCCAGCCCCTGATCGCGATCATGGGGCTGTCCTCGGAGCGCACGGTCGAGCTCGCCTACTCCGAGGGGGCGGATGAGATCCTCGCCAAGCCGCTCCACCCCGCCCTCATCCGCCAACGGTTGGAGCTGATGCTGCGGCGGAAGCGGGGGGAAAACCGGCTGCGCCTCCTGGCCCGGGCCGTGGAGTCGGCGGAGAGCGGGATCACGATCCTCGACGCCCGGTCCTCCGAGTACCCCGTCGCCTACGCGAACCCGGCCTTCCACAAGATGACCGCGTACCCGCCGGAAGAGATCCTCGGCAAGAACCTCCGCATGCTGCGGGGCCCCGAGACCGCGGTGGCCGCGCAGACCGAGCTGCGCGACGCGCTCTCCGAAGGGCGAGCCTGCCGGGTGCTCTTCCAGAACTACCGCAAGGACGGCACCGCGTTCTGGAACGACCTCAGCGCCTCGCCCATCCCCGACGACTCGGGCCGGGTCACCCACTACGTGGCCGTCCAGACCGACGTCTCCCAGCGCATGCGGTCGGGGAAGCTCACCGCGAGCGACCTCGAGCAGTTCGCGGCCGAGCGCACCCGCGAGCTGGAGGCGACCCTGGGCCGGCTGGAGGACCGACGCCGTTTCATAGAGACGATCCTGAACGGCCTGGTGGCCGGCCTCCTCACCACCGACGCGAAGGGCGTCGTCTCCTTCGCCAACCGGGCCGCCCTCCACACCCTCGGGGTGAGCCTCGCCGACTGCGTAGGCCGACCCGTGATCGAGATCTTCGGCAACAACGAGGAGATTCGGGAGGCCATCTTTTCGGCCAGCGGGCGCGCGGAGACGCGCCTCGATTTCCCGCTCATCACCCCCGGTGGGGTGCGCCTCTACGTCGGCCTGTCGATCATGCCCGTGCCCGAGGAGTTCCGGGACGAGCTGGGCCTGGTCTTCCTGTTCCGCGACCTCGCGGAGACCCTCGAGCGCGTGGAGGAGGAAGAGACGATGGCCGCCGGGGAAGAGAGCGTGACCCCGACCCCTCCGGCCGACGAGGCGGGCCCGCCCGAGGCGCACGAAGGCCCCGCGGGCGACGAGCCCCTGCCGCGCCGCCGGGCCCGGCTCGCCCTCCGCTACTGCGCGCCCGTGGACCTCATCCGCCAGGCCGCGCGTTCCCTGGAGACGACGCCCGGAGAGGGCGATTCCCTCGCCATCGGCGCTCCCCCGAACCTGCAGGAGGTGCTGGTGGACCGCGAGCAGGTGGCGGACGCGCTTTCCCGCCTCCTGGGCAACGCGGCCCAGCGCGCCGGGGGCTTGAAGCGCGTCCACGTGCGCCTCGAGCAGGCGGAGGCCATGGGCGAGCGCGGAGTCCGACCCGAGCCCTTCGTCCGCGTCGACATCCTGTTCCCGCGCGAGGAGATCACGGAGGAGGACCTCAGCGACGACGGCCGGCGCCGGCCGCGCCGCCGCGAAGACCTGGCCACCGCCGAGCAGCTCCTCCAGGCGAACGGTGGTCGGCTCGTTCCCCCTGTCGGGGAGGACGAGGAACGCTGCCTCTCCGCGCTGATTCCGGCCGGGAGCCGCCCCGCCCCCTCGCCTCCGGTGGCCTGAAAGAGACGGTTGTGGCCTTCGTGTCCGCTTTCCGTCCGATTCGCGGACGGACAGCGGACGGGCTCCTTCCGTAAGCGCTTGTCCCAGCGTGGGTTCACCCTGGTATGCCGGTTGCTTGCCCAGGAGCATGCCCCTGAGCCGAGCCATCCTCCTGGTGGAGCCGGACGTCGCCTGCGGCCGGGCCCTGGCGGAGGTCCTGCGCCGAGGCGGCGACCGGGTGCGGGTCGTCCGGACCGGCGCCCAGGCGGTGCAAGCGGCGGCCCGCCAGTCGTACGACCTCGCGGTCGTGGACCTGCTCATCCGGGGCGGCGGGGTGGAGCTGGCGCGGAAGCTTTCCCGGCGTGTCCCCCGGCTCTACCTCAGCGTCGGCGCGCGCCTCCTCGGGGACGAGATCCTGGAGACGGCCCTGGGCTTCCCGGTCGTGCGCAAGGCGCGCGTCCATGCACAGCTCGCCCGTCCGCGGGGCCCCAGAAGCAACGGCTAGAGCCCGAGCCTCTTGATCCAGCGGTAGAGGGTGCGCGGGGAGACGCCCAGGATCTCGGCCGCCTTCTCCCGGCGCCACTTGGCCTGCTCGAGCGCGGCCCGTACCCGGGCCAGGTCAGGGCCTTCCTCGTCCTCGTCGTCGGAGGACGCCGCGGGTACCGGGACCGGGACCGGGGCCACCACCGGCGAGGAGCCCCGTCCCGCAAGGGTTCCCGACGAGCGTTCCAGGATCTCCGGCGGCAGGTCGGCAGTGTCGATCAGGTCGTGCTCGGAGAGCAGGCTCGCCCGCTCCACCGCGAAGTGCAGCTCCCGGACGTTGCCCGGCCACTCGTACTGGGTCATGGCCCGCAGCGCCTCCGGGGTGAGCCGCTTCTGGTTGGGGAGCTGCCGCGAGAAGTGCTCCACGAGGAGCGGGATGTCCTCGGGACGCTCACGCAGGGGCGGGATCACCACCTTGACCCCGTTGATCCGGTAGAAAAGGTCCTTGCGGAAGCGGCCCGCTCCCACCTCTTCCTTGAGGTCCCGGTTGGTGGCGGCCACCAGGCGGAAGTCGGCCCGGCGCTTGCGGGTGGCCCCCACGCGGTAGAACGTCCCGCTGTCCAGGACGCGCAGGAACTTGGACTGGATCTCGGCGTGCATCTCCCCGACCTCGTCGAGGAAGAGCGTCCCCCCGTCGGCCACCTCCACGAGCCCCGGCTTCTCGTTGCCGGCCCCGGTGAACGCCCCGCGCTCGTGGCCGAACAGCTCGCTCTCGAGGAGGGTGGAGGGAACGGCCGCGCAGTTGAGGTCCACGAAAGCCTTGTTCGCCCGGGGGGAGAGCCGGTGCAGGTGCTGGGCCAGGAGCTCCTTGCCCACGCCGCTCTCCCCCTCGATGAGCACAGGGGTGCGGGCCGCCGCCACCATCTCGATCGTCCGCAAGACCTTCTGCAGGGCGTCCGAGCGGGTCAGGATGTCGGAGGCCATCCCGCGCTGGACCTGGAAGCGCAGTCGGCGGTTCTCCCGCTCGAGGCACGTCTTCTCCCCCGCCTTCTCGACCCGCACCCCGAGCTCTTCGAAGTTCGGGGGCTTGGTCAGGTAGTCGAAGGCGCCCAGGCGCATGGCCTTGATGGCCGACTCCACGTTGGCGAAGCCGGTGACGATGATCGTCTGCAGCTCGGGGTGGTCCTTGCGCACCTGGGCCAGGATGTCGATCCCGTCGGCGTCGGGCAGCTTCAGGTCGAGGAGCAGCACGTCCCATTCCTGGCCGTCGAGGGCCTTGAAGGTGGCCTTGCCCGTGGGGCAGACCTTCACGTCGTGCCCCGCCTTCTGGAGGAAGCGGGCGACGGTGAGGCCGAAGGTGGCCTCGTCTTCCGCCACCAGGACCCGGTAGCCTTCGCTCAAGCGCGTCCTCCCGCGGCCTTGACGATCGCCCTGAAGCAGGAGCCGCTGCGGCGCGGACGGTAGACCAGGTCGCCCCCCCGGCTGCGCAGCAGGCTGCGCGCCACCGGCAGGCCAAGGCCGGCCCCGCGGTTCGGGTCGGTCGTGAAGTAGGGCTCGAAGAGGTGGGGCCGCAGCGACGAGGAGACCCCGGGGCCCGTGTCGATCACGTCCAGGGTCACGGTCCGGCCGTTGCGCCCCGCCTGAAGCGTCAAGGTACCCCCCGTCGGCATGGCCTGGGCCGCGTTCATGGCCAGGGCCATCACCACCTGCTTCAGCGACTCCGCTTCGATCCGCGCCGCGGGCAGGCCGCCGGGGACGCGGAAGCGCACGCGGATGCGGTTGAAGGCGGGGTGCCGCTCCAGCAGCTTGAGGGCCGTCTGCACCGTGCCCAGGAGCTCTGCGGTGTCGCCCGGAGAGGGCCGTGCGGAGTCGAGGAGGAAGCGGACGATCCGTTCGGAACGCGCCACCTCTTCCCGGATCAGGTCCCGGAACTTTCGGGCCTCCCGCGCCGTTCCCGGGGCCTTGGCGGCGAGCGAGCTCAGGGCCTCCGCGCAGCCCGCGATGCCCGCCAGGGGGTTCGAGATCTCGTGGGCCACTCCGGCCACGAGCTGGCCGAGGAACGCCAGCCGGTCGGAGGCGATCAGCCTCATCTCGAGGGCGCGCCGGTCGGTCAGGTCCTCGAACCAGGAGAGTACGTGGGTGACCTCGCCGCCCCGCCGCACCGGCAGCCGCCGGACGTGGAAGAGGCGGCCATGGGCCTCGGTGAACTCCTCCTGGGGCTCGCCGGTGCGGAACACCTCGTGCAGGGCGGCCGCGGTGTTCTTGAAGGCGGAGGCGGGCATCAGCCGCCGGAGCGGCCGGCCCAGGGCTTTCCGGCGCGGCTTCCCGATCGGTCCCTGCTCCCGGAGCCGGTTCCAGGCGGCCACCCGGAGCTCGCGGTTGACGAGGTAGAGGCTCACGGGAAAGGCGTCGAGCACGGCCGCGCCCAGGCCATTCAGCTCCTCCGGCTGGGGGAGACCGGCACCTGTCGTGGGCACGGACGAGAGTATAGCCCGGTCAGAAGCCCTTCAGATCCTCTTCGCCCAGCAGCATCCGCTCGATGTTCCGGGCGCGGCCGGTCTCGGGATCCACGTCCACCACCGCCGCGGCAAACCGGGGGTCTCCCTTGGCGGTCTCGAAGCGCGAGGGCATCCCGGTCAGGAAGCGCAGGATGACCAGGTCTTTCTCCACCCCGATCACCGAATCGTAGGGGCCGGTCATGCCGAGGTCGGTGCAGTAGGCCGTCCCCTTGGGGAGGATGCGGTGATCACAGGTGGGGACGTGGGTGTGGGTCCCGAGGACCGCCGAGACGCGCCCGTCCAGGTAGTGGCCGATGGCGGTTTTCTCCGAGGAAGCCTCTCCGTGGATGTCCACGATGATGACCTTGGCCTCCTGCCGCAGGCGCTCGACCTCCTGCAGGCCCAGCTTGAACGGGTCGTCCAGGGCCCCGTTCATGAAGACCCGGCAGGAGAGGTTGAGGGTGGCCACGGGGATTCCCGAGCGCTTGCCCTTCCCCACATGGGAGCCCCGGCCCGGCTGGCGCTCGGGGTAGTTGAGGGGGCGCAGGAGTTGGGGGATGAGGTCGATGACCCCGAGGATCTCCCTCTTGTCCCAGATGTGGTTCCCCGAGGTCATGCAGTCGATGCCCGCGTCGAGCAGCTCGTCGCAGACCTCCTTGGTGACCCCGAAGCCGCCCGCCGCGTTCTCCACGTTGGCGATGCAGTAGTCGACGTCGTACCTCTTGAAGACGAGGGGAAGCGCCTTCTTGAGGATGGTCCGTCCCGGGTTGCCCACCACGTCGCCGATCACGAGGATGTTCATGAACTCTCCACGCTAACCGGGGGCGACGAGCAGGTCAAATGCTACATTCTCCACCCATGGACATCTCCGACGGGCTCCTGGCCCTGGCCGGCGCGGTCGCCCCGGACGGGGGAAGGGCTGTCGGCCAGACCCTGCGTGCGCTTCTCCAGCACGCCGCCCCCTTCGATGCCGCCGAGGCGGTGCTGCGACGTCGCGAGGGGTGGGCCCACTGCCGCCTCGACGACGGAGAGGCGCAGATCGCGGGCGAGGACGTCCTCGCCCACGTCGTGCGCCTGCGCGCCCCCCTGCGCCTGGACGACCTGCCGGAGGCGGCCGCGTTCCCCGAGACCTACCGGCGGCTCTCCGCCTTGAACCTCCGCTCGCTGCTGGCCATCCCCTTTTCCGCGGGGACCGACGCCGACGGCGCGCCGCTCTCCGGGGACCCCGCTGCCCGCGGACCGGAGGGCGCGGTCGTCCTCGCTCGCCGGTTCGGCTGGGCCTTCGCGGGCACGTCGCTCCACTTCCTCTGGCCGGTGGCCGGCCTGGCCGGCCGCGCCTTCGAGCTCGCGGTCGCCCTCACCGCCCTCACCGATCGCACCGAGGGTCTCGAAGCCGAGGTGGCGCGGCTGGCCGCCGGCCCGCAGGCCCAGGAAGCCGAGCGCCAAGGTCTGCTGCTCGAGGTGGAGAGCGCGCGCCGGGAGTCCAAAGAAGCCTGGCGCGCCGTCGACGCCGCCCGGGAGGCCGGCGTGGAGGCCGCCTCGCGCGCCCTCGACCTGGAAGGCCTGCTCGGCCACGCCGCCGCCGAGCGCGACGCCCTGCGCGACGAGTTGGCGCGGACCACCGGGGAGCTCGAGGCCGAGCGCGGGAGCGGGCGCGAGCTCGGGGCGCGGCTCGACGCGGTCCTGGGCCGGGTCGCGGAGCTCGAAGCCGCGCTCGGGGAGGGGCGGTCTCGGGCCGACTCGCTCCGCGCCGAGGCGGAGCGCGCGCGCGCAGAAGCCGAGGAGCTCCGGGCGCAGGTGGGCGGGCTACGAGCCGACGCCGAGGCTGCGCGCGAGCAGCTCGAATCGCGCGGCCGGGAAGCCGCGGAGACGGACGGTGCGCGGGAGGCCGCCGAGGAGGAAGTCCGGCACTGGCGGGCCGAGGCGGACCGGCTGAGGGAGAGACTGGCCGCGGCCCAAGCCGACCACGACGCGCACGTGCGCACGCTGCGCCAGGAGCTGGAAGCCGCCCACCGGGCGGCGAGCGACAAGGGGGTGGCGCTGGCCGCGGCGGAGGAGCGCTGCCGGGAGCTGGAGGCCCGGCTGGCCGAGGAGCGAAGCCGCGGGGCAAGACCCGTGGGGCGCGCGCCATCCCGGCGCTCCCGCGAGCGTCCGTGAGCTGGCCGGCGGCTACACCGTAACGGGCTTGATCCGCGGCTTGGCGGGGAACGTCTTGGGCGGCGCCTTCGTCCCCGGCCCCACCACGGGCCGCGGCTCGAGGGGCGGAATCAGGGCCAGCCTGAGCACCTCGTCCACCTGGTCCACGAGGTGGAACTGCAACCCGCGCTTGAGGGTGGCCGGCACCTCGTCCAGCTCCTTCTGGTTGAGCTTCGGGCAGACGATGGTCTCGATGCCCGCCCGCCGCGCGGCCAGGATCTTCTCCTTCAGTCCCCCGATGGGCAGCACGTTGCCGCGCAGGGTGATCTCGCCGGTCATGGCCACCGAGCACCGGACCGGCCGGTTGGTGAAGACCGACAGCATGGCCGTGGCCATCGTGATCCCCGCCGAAGGCCCGTCCTTCGGGATGGCTCCCTCCGGCACGTGCACGTGCAGGTCGTGGACGCCGAAGAAGTCCTCGCGGATGCCGTAGATCCGCGCGCGGCTGCGCGCGAAGGAGAGCGCGGCCTGGGCCGACTCCTTCATGACGTCGCCGAGCTGGCCGGTCAGGGTCAGCCGCCCCTTGCCCTTCATGGCCGTGGCCTCCACGAACAGCACGTCCCCGCCGGCGGCGGTCCAGGCAAGGCCGGTGGCGATCCCCACCGCGTCCTTGCTGAGCCGCTCCTCCGGCAGGATCTTGGGCGCCCCCACGAAGCGGGGGATTCCGGCGGGGGTGACCCGCACCGGCGCCAGGTCGCCCTCCGCCACCTTGCGCGCCACTTTGCGGGAGATGGCGGCGATCTCGCGCTCCAGGTTCCGCAGGCCCGCTTCCCGCGTGTAGCCGTTGATGAGGGTCTTGATGGAGCGGTCGGTGAAGACCAGGTTGTCCGGGGTGAGGCCGTGCTCCTCGAGCTGCTTGGGGACGATGTGCCGCTTGGCGATCTCCAGCTTCTCGTCCTCGGTGTAGCCCGGCAGGCGGATCACCTCCATGCGATCGAGGAAGGCCGCCTGGATGGTGTCCGTCAGGTTGGCCGTGCAGATGAACATCACGTTCGAGAGGTCGAAGGGCACGCCCAGGTAGTGGTCGCGGAAGGAGTTGTTCTGCTCGGGGTCGAGCACCTCCAGGAGGGCAGAGGACGGATCGCCCCGGAAGTCGGCCCCGATCTTGTCCACTTCGTCGATCATGAAGACCGGGTTGTTGGCTCCCACCTGGTGGATGCCCTGGACGATCCGCCCCGGCATCGATCCCACGTAGGTTCGGCGGTGGCCGCGGATCTCGGCCTCGTCCTTCACCCCGCCCAGGGAAAGGCGCACGAACTTCCGCCCGAGCGCGCGGGCGATCGAGCGGCCGAGGCTGGTCTTGCCCACCCCAGGTGGGCCCACGAAGCACAGCAGGGGGCCCTTCATCTTCTCCTTCAGCTTGCGGACGGCCAGGTACTCGACGATCCGCTCCTTGACCTTCTCCAGGCCGTAGTGGTCCTCGTCGAGGATCCGTTGGGCCTCCTTCAGGTCGAGGTTGTCCTTGGTGGACCTGCCCCAGGGGAGGGTGACCATCCAATCCAGCCAGTTGCGCAGGGTCGCGGTCTCGGCGGAGTCGGGGTGCATGCGCTCGAGCTTCTTGAGCTGGCGCTCCACCTCCTCGAGGACGGGCTTCGGCATCTTGGCCTTCGCGGCCTTCTCCTTGAGCCCCGCGATCTCCTCCGCCAGCTCGTTCCCCTCCCCGAGCTCGCTCTGGATGGCCTTCATCTGCTGGCGCAGGAAGAACTCTCGCTGGCTGCGGTCCATCTCCCCCTTGGCCTGGGAGGAGATCTCCTGCTGCATGGTCAGGACCTCGAGCTCCTTGGCCATGAGCTCGTGGACGCGCCGCAGGCGGTCCACCGAGTCGGCCGCCTCGAGGATTTCCTGCGCCCCCTCCACCTTCAGGTCGAGGTTGGAAGCGGTCAGGTCGGCCAGACGGCCGGGCTCCTCCATGTTGGTGGCGATGACGATGACCTCGGGCGAGATGGGCTTGCCGAGGTTGCTCGACTTCTCGAGGGCGGCCTTGACGTTGCGCATCAGGGCCTCGAGCTCGAGGGAGCCCTTCTCCCGGATCTCGGGCTCGGCGATGGGCTCGATCCGCGCCTGCAGGTGGGGGACCCCCTCCTCGAAGGCCAGGGTGCGGGCCCGGGAGATCCCCTGCACGAGGACGCGGATGCGGCCGTCCGGCAGCTTCAGCATCCGCATGATGAGGGCCACCGTCCCCACGCTGTAGATGTCGTCGGGGCCGGGATCTTCCTCGTCCTGCTTCTTCTGGGCCGCGAGGAGAATCATCCGGTTCTCCGCCAGGGCCTGGTCCACCGCCTTGATCGAGCGCTCCCGGCTCACGTAGAGGGGGACGATCATGAACGGGAAGATCACGATGTCCCGGAGGGGGAGCACCGGGAGGCTCTCCGGGATCTTCGGCGTCTCCTCCTCCTTCTTGAGCTCGTCGGTCATTCTTGCTGCTCCCACGTGATCGGGATGACGGTCTCCCGCCCCCGCCTCTCCTTGAGGCGAGGAAGGGTGACCGTGAGGAGGCCGCCGGCGAGCGTCGCCTCCGCCTGGGCCACGTCCACCGCCACGTCGAGGGGTATCGTGCGCTCGAACCGCCCGTGGGACCGCTCCAGGCAGAGGAAGCCGGTCCCCGCCCCCGGCCGCCGCGCCCGCCGCTCCCCGCTGAGCACGAGCTCGCGCTCCCGGTAGACCACCTTGAGCGCGTCCGCGGGCAGCCCCGGCACCTCCACCACCACCAACAACCGCCCCCGGCACTCGTAGACGTCGACCCCCGGGATCCACTCCCCGCCCGTGATCCGCTCCGACCGGTCGAGCAGGGCCAGGCGCTCGAAGAGCTGGTTCACCTCGTGCTGGAGCAGGGAGAGGGCCGACATGGGCGTCCGCGGCGGCTTGCGCGTGACGGTCATGATTCCGGCCCCAGTAGACTCTACCGGCCGGGCCGATGCAACCGGTTCGTGCATGTCACGGCGTGCCCACATGCCAGCAGACACCCGCCAAGTCAATGAAGTGGACCTCACGCCCCCAGGGGAAGTCGGTCGGCGGCTTGAGCCTGAAGCCCGAGAATCTTGTCGGAAGCCCTTTAGCCGATGCGGCCGCCCACCAGGCCTCAAGATCCTGCACCTCAATCCTGATCATGAGATTGCTGGCGAATGACGGTTCGTTCAAGTCCTGAAGGATGAACTTGGCACCGCCGCTCTGGAAGCCAACGTAACCGTCGCTCGACCAAGTTTCCTCGAACCCAAGCTCCCCGAATAGTTCGCGGCTCTTCGCGAAGTCCGATCCTCCAGGGACGAACGGCACCAGCCTGATTGGATCCGGCATGGCCACTCGCCTCACTCCCGAGAGCGTCGCAACGCATCTCGATGTTCTGTCCTGCTCCCAGCGTCCGCCGCCACCTTCTTAACGTTGAAGTAGATTTCGCGTTCGTGGAACCGCGCATCGATCTTCGCTTGCCCAATCGCGACGAGGACGTACAGGACGTTCAGGGCGGCGAGATGGCTGCCTACAAGCCGCGGCCTACGCGAGGTCTTGTAGACAGTCTTGGCCGTAAGACGCTGCCTGCCGGCGAAACGCCGCGCCACATACGCCACGGCGTCACTCGCGACGACGTTGAAGTTGCCCGCCTTAGGCTTCGAGCGTGAGAAGGACATGACGAGGTACTGAGACCTACCCTCGAACACATAGTAGGTCTGTCGCTTCCCCTCTACCTCGCCCCTGTATTGAAGTCCGGTCGTGAGGTTGCGGATATTCATCTCGCCTCCACGCAACGCTATGCGGCCCGCGGCTAGAGTCGCCGATGCCACTCACGCCATGCCTGGACAAAGCAGTTGAGCACCGCGGCTGTGACCACGATCAGCGATACCGTCGTGCCGAGATAGCGGTGCAGGGTGTAGATGGCCAGCATGATGGGGCTATCTGGCCAGGGCTCCCCTGCGTCGAGAGCCTTGAAGCCGAAGTAGAAGATCAGCCACAGGTAGAGTGCGACCCCGCCGCCAATGAGCCACTCGCGCCACTTGCGACGTGGAGGGCGAAGAAGAGATCTGCCGCAGTAGGCACACCTTTCGGCAACGAGAGCATTCTCCTCATTGCAACCACCGCAGCGCATGAGAACCCCCCAGAATTTGAGCGATGATACCGGTTCTGCGAGCTTCTGGGTCCCGCCGAACACCGCGCTCAGCTGCGGCGCCGGTGCCCGAATGGGCACGCGGAGGCCGCCTCCGTCCGCTCTGTACTTTGGCGGCCGACGCGAGGCGCCGTCAGCTGCAGCGCATTGTTGGACGGCACCCTCACTCACTCAAGCCCTCGATTCACGGCCGCTGCAAGAGCGCCGGTAACGGCAGCGTACAGGCGCTGAGTAACCCGCTCGTATCGCG